>ENA-OOXT01001433-OOXT01001433.1-human-gut-metagenome-genome-assembly--contig:-NODE-1433-length-15376-cov-3.550356_pt1 | contig 15376 bp, 13 predicted proteins | sample MGYA00241590_ERZ501349 | MGnify/ENA primary metagenome ERZ501349 (study PRJEB25962, sample SAMEA2042838) | human gut metagenome | biome: human gut; feature: human-associated habitat; material: faeces...
TATTTCTGTTGCACTGTCCTTAGAGTTTCCTCCACCGGCCGTTAACCGGCATCCTGCCCTATGAAGCCCGGACTTTCCTCACCTGCGGTCTTTCGACACCTGCAGCCGCGATCACCTGTCCTGCATATTTATTTAATATACCAAGCATTTTTCCAAAAATCAAGCCCTTTTACCAACTTTAATAAACGAAATATAAAATGTTTCTTAAAAGACGATAGGTCTATTGACGGTTTTTATCTTCAATATTATCTTAATAATGTAAAGAGCGATTTAAAACCTCAAATTCATAGCGTGGATACTGTATGAGGTAAGAATCTGGCTATAATGAAAATATAGGGCGAGGCGGTAATATGAGAGAAAAATTTATCAGATTTATGAATGGAAGAAACGGGATGGACGAGCTTGCAAGGGCTGAGTCATGGGTAGTAATGATATTACTTGTGGTTTCAATATTTACAAGGTCGGCGATACTTGATATACTGGCAATAGGACTGATGATACATATGTATTTTCGCGTATTTTCAAGGAATGTAAACAAGCGCTATGCAGAGAATCAGAAGTTTTTAAATGCCAGGTATGAGTGGACCGTAAAGGCAGAGCGCAGGAAAAAGCATTTTGCACAGAGAAAGCAGTACAAGTTCTTCAAGTGCCCTATGTGCAAGCAGGAGGTCAGGGTGCCAAGAGGACATGGCAAGATCTGTATTACCTGTCCGAAGTGCCGGGAGCAGTTCGTGAGACGCAGCTAGTATCTCAATATATACTTGTACATAAGAGCATGGAGAAGAGAAATGTTTGGATATATAACTGTCAATAAGGACACCTTGTCCGAGGAAAATAAAAAAATATATCAAAGCTATTATTGCGGGCTGTGCCAGACAATGAAGTCGCAGTATGGCAGGCGTGCACAGATGGCACTAAACTATGACATGACTTTTCTCATAGTGCTTCTGACAGGCTTGTATGAGCCGGATAGTGTGACGCGGGATGGATTTGTATGCAGCGTGCACCCTACGAAGAAGCGTACACTTCGCACCAATGAGATTACAGAGTATGCTGCAGCTATGAACATACTGCTTGCATACTACAATCTGATAGATGACTGGAAGGACGATAAAAGCCTGCCGAAGAAGACATACGCAGAGATGCTGAAAAAGGACTTTGAGAAGGCCAAAAAAGGCTATCCGGTACAGGCTAAGGCGATAGAGGACTACATTGCAAGGCTTACAGAGTGCGAGAAGAGCAATGATACCAATATTGATGCAGTTGCGGGGCTGACAGGGGAGATGCTCGGCGTACTTTTTGCGTGGAAGCAGGATGAGTGGCAGACGGATTTGAAGGAATTTGGCTGCTACATGGGCAAATTTATTTATATAATGGATGCGTATGAGGACATAGGGGATGATGTAAAAAAGAAATCATATAATCCACTTATACAGCTCATGCATTGCTGCAATAATGATCAGGAAAAATTTGACAAATCCTGTCGGCTTATGATGACATCTATGCTTTCAGAGGCGGCAAAAATATTTGAGAGGTTGCCAATTCTCTTACATGCGGATATAATCAGAAATGTTCTATACTCCGGTGTGTGGAGCAAGTATGAGTATATTCAGATGAAGAAAAGGAAGAAACATAAATGATAGATCCATATCAGGTGCTCGGTGTCAGCCGCAGTGCAAGTGACGATGAAATAAAAAAGGCCTACAGGAGCTTAAGCAGAAAATATCATCCTGATGCCAATATCAACAATCCTAACAAGGATCAGGCTGAGGAGAAGTTTAAGCAGGTGCAGCAGGCATATGACCAGATAATGAAGGAAAAGCAGTCCGGTGCTGCCGGAGCCGGTGGATATGGCGGTGCGGGAAGCAGCAGCTCATACGGAGGCAGCTCCTATGGTGGAGCATATGGTAGTGGACCGGGAGCAGGTGATCCATTTGGAGCAGGTGGACCGTTTGGCGGTTTCTATGGCCGCTATACCTACAATAATGCAGGCAGCAGTGCACAGGATGACAATCCAAAGGTGCGTGCAGCAGGCAATTTCATCAGCAACGGCTACTACAATGAGGCACTGAAGGTGCTTGAGGAGGTACCTTTTGCTGAGAGACGCGGAAGGTGGTACTACTACAGTGCTGTCGCAAACCAAAAGCTCGGAAACACAGCGACAGCCATAGAACACATACAGCGAGCTGTGTCGCTTGAGCCAAACAACATGCAGTACCGCCAGTTTATGCAGATAATTGAAAATGGTGGCTCGTGGTATTCGGATATGGGAGACATATACGGACGCCCTAGTGGCAGGGGCAGCGAGTGCTGCAGTCTGCTAGCCACATTCCTTTGCTGGCAGATGTTCTGCTGCTAGATGTCAAGCTTTTCTGATGTTACAGATGGAAATTCATGCAAGTTATTGTGCTGGTTATTTGCAGAACGATGGACTGGTATATTAATCTGTGCAATTATTCTGAATAGTTACCTGAAAATAAAATGCGGTCATGCGACCGCATTTTTTATTTATGGACATGAGTAACTATTCAGATCCACACATATATGAGCAAAATCAGCTGCGCAGCAATGGCTGTATTATTCCATAGAATCCGGAATACCATCATGATCCAAATCTGCCATGTCTGCTCCGTGTGCACCGATATCCACAGTGTTTAAGGTGCGTCTTTTAAGTCTTGCGGCCTCAGACTGCTTGAGTAGATAGCTCTTTATCTCGCGTGAGTGCTTTACGTGAACGAGCTTAAGCTCAGGGTTTGTGACGTCGCCTGTGTAGCAGACTATGGTGCCGAGCTTAAAAATGCGCTCCATCAGTGATGTGGTGAGCTTTACATCAGCTACCTTATACATGTAGCAGTCATCCTCTGTGGTGCTTAAGAGTCCGGACTCTACAGTGATAAAGGACGGTGTGACGGTATATTTTGTGAAAGTCCACGGCAGACCGAGAAACAGCAGTCTCTTTCGCTCCTTAAAGATTACAGCATCGTCATCATCGATTGCGCCGGCGGTGGTGTTTTTGATTTGTGATTCATTTACAGACATATTATTCTCCTTTTTGATGTTGAAATTGTCGTAATTGTATGAAAACTTCACTACAATTGCTAAGCATTCAGAACAGTTATATTCTGATATATATTCTACAACAAAAAAGTGTAAAAGCCAACTTGAATATTGCACTGAGATATTATATGATAGAAAAAATGTAAAAAACAATTAACTATTCAGAACCACTGAGAGCAGGAAAAGCTGATGTGTCATGCTTGCATGTAAACAGCAGATTTTTCTGTTCTCAAGGTGGCTCGAATAGAGCCACCACCACACTCATGAGCAAAATTAGCTGTGAAGCAGCGGGAAAGCACGTGTAACGTGCGTTTTTGCGAATGTGCGTGGTGTGGTTTGGAATAGTTACGCGAAAAAGAATGGAGGCAAATTATGCGTCACTTAATGAGTCCGTTGGATTTTTCTGTAGAAGAGTTGGACAAGCTTCTGGATCTTGCAAATGATATAGAGGCTCATCCTGAGAAATATGCACACAAGTGCGATGGAAAGAAGCTTGCAACCTGTTTTTACGAGCCAAGCACAAGAACCAGGCTTAGCTTTGAGGCTGCCATGCTTAATTTGGGAGGCTCGGTGTTAGGTTTCCACAGTGCTGATTCGTCATCTGCGTCAAAGGGCGAGAGCGTTTCAGATACTATCAGGGTTATTTCCTGCTATGCGGATATCTGTGCCATGCGTCATCCTAAGGAGGGTGCACCGCTTGTGGCTTCAGAGAAATCGCGTATCCCTGTAATCAATGCAGGCGATGGAGGTCATCAGCATCCTACCCAGACACTTGCTGATCTCCTTACAATCCGTTCCATCAAGGGCAGATTGAATAATATCACAATCGGCTTTTGCGGAGATTTAAAGTTTGGACGTACAGTGCATTCACTGATCAATGCACTCATCAGATATGACAATGTGAGGATTGTGCTTATCTCGCCTGAGGAGCTTAAGGTGCCTGACTATGTGCGCGATGATGTGCTTCGTGCCAACAATATCGAGTTCAAGGAGGTAGAAAAGCTCGAGGATGCCATGGGAGAGCTTGATGTGCTCTACATGACACGTGTCCAGAAGGAGCGTTTCTTCAATGAGGAGGACTATGTGCGTCTGAAGGATTTCTACATTCTGACAAAGGAGAAGATGGAGCTTGCAAAGGATGATATGATTGTACTTCATCCGCTCCCACGTGTGAATGAGATTTCTGTTGATGTGGATGATGACCCGAGAGCATGCTATTTCAGGCAGGCACAGTATGCGGTTTACGTGCGTATGGCGCTTATTCTGACATTGCTTGGACTGGCTGAGGACTAAAGGAGGATAATATGCTGAATATAAGTGGAATACATGAGGGCTTTGTGCTCGATCATATCAAGGCAGGTATGAGTCTTCAGATTTACAGGGATTTAAAGCTTGACAAGCTCGACTGCACAGTTGCAATCATAAAGAATGCAAAGAGCAGCAAGATGGGCAAGAAGGATATTATCAAGGTAGAGTGTCCGATAGAGTCATTAGACCTCGATATCCTTGGATTTATCGACCACAATATCACTGTAAATGTGATAAAGGGTGACAGGATTGTGGACAAGATGGAGCTTAAGCTGCCTCATCAGGTGAAAAATGTCATCAAGTGCAAAAACCCAAGATGCATCACTTCAATTGAGCAGGAGCTTGACCAGATTTTCGTGCTTTCCGATGAGAAAAACGAAATCTACCGCTGCAAGTACTGCGAGGAGAAATACGAAGGAGTTAAATAGTATCAGTTATGTATGCCAACGTGATTGTGGATATATCCCACGAAAAACTGGATAAGACATTTCAGTACAGCATCCCGGATGAGATTTTATGCGACATCCGTCCGGGTGTGTGCGTGGATATTCCATTTGGCAGCCGCACTATCACAGGCTATGTGATCGAGGTCACGGATAAGCCTGAGTACGACCCGGCAAGGACAAAGCCTCTTATCGGGATAAAGGCAGACTCTGTGGCTGTGGAGGCAAAGCTCATCGCACTTGCGGCATGGATACGGCGCAATTACGGCTCTACCATGAATCAGGCGCTTAAGACTGTTATACCTGTAAAGAAGCAGGCTAAGGAGCAGGTGAGCCGCAGTATTGCACTGAAAATAGACAAGGTAAAGGCAAGGGCGCAGCTTGCGCTTTGCGAGGCAAAAAAACAAAAGGCAAAGGCCAGGCTGTTTCGTGCGCTGATCGATGCTGATGATGGGGCGCGCCTTGAGTATTCCTTTGTGACAGGCAAGCTGTCGGTGTCGGCTGCCACTATAAGAGCGCTTGAGCAGAGTGGCTTTATCGAGGTCATCACACAGAGCGGCTACAGAAATCCTGTGGAGCATATGAGTGTTGACACCTATGATAAGGTGCTGAATGCCGCGCAGCAGAGTGTGGTTGATGCGATAGAAGGCGACATTGCCGCTGGCCTTAGAAATACTTATCTGATTAAGGGCGTTACCGGAAGTGGCAAGACAGAGGTGTACATGGAGCTTATAGCACACTGTATACAGTCCGGGCGTCAGGCGATTGTGCTGATTCCCGAGATTGCCCTCACTTATCAGACCGTGATGCGTTTTTTTGCAAGATTTGGGAACAGGGTTTCGATAATCAATTCAAGACTTTCAAATGGTGAGCGTTATGACCAGTTTGAGAGAGCTAAGAATGGTGATATTGACATCATGATTGGCCCGCGGTCGGCGCTGTTCACACCTTTTTCAAATTTAGGACTTATCATAATAGATGAAGAACACGAGAATTCATACAAGAGCGAGTCGGTGCCGCGCTATCATGCCAGGGAGGTGGCGATAGAGTATGCGCGCATGTCCGATGCTATTGTGGTACTTGGCTCTGCAACACCTTCGGTGGATAGCTATTACAAGGCAAAGACAGGCGTTTACAGGCTTTTGGAGCTGGATAAGCGCGTGGACGACAGACCTCTTCCAAAGTGTGAGGTTGTCGATTTGAGGCAGGAGCTTCGTGAGGGAAACCGCTCGATTCTTTCCACCAGGCTTCAGGAGCTTATGGAGGAGAGGCTTCTAAATGGCCAGCAGACCATGCTTTTTTTAAATAGAAGGGGCAAATCGGCATTTATGTCGTGCAGAGCGTGCGGTTTTGTGGTAAAATGTCCTCATTGCGATGTATCACTCAGTGAACATAGCGGCGGAGTGATGGTCTGTCACTACTGCGGCTACAGACAGCCGGTGCCTAAGGTGTGTCCGAGCTGTGGCTCGAAGTACATTAGCGGCTTTAAGGCCGGCACACAGAAGATAGAAGCGATGGTGGCAAAGCGTTTTCCACAGGCGCGTATACTGCGCATGGATTATGACACCACGAGGGCGAAGGATGCGTATGAGAAGATTCTGCAGGCATTTTCCAATCATGAGGCCGATATACTTATCGGTACGCAGATGATTGTAAAGGGGCATGATTTTTCAAATGTCACGCTGGTTGGTGTGCTGGCGGCGGATATGTCACTGCATGTGAATGATTTTCATGCGGCGGAGCGCACCTTTGCTCTGCTGACACAGGCGGCAGGGCGCGCCGGCAGAGGAAAGCTGCCCGGCAATGTGGTTATCCAGACCTACGACCCTGACCACTATGCCATCCGGACTGCCAAAGAGCAGGATTATGAGGCTTTTTACGATAAGGAGATAGAGTACAGGAGGCTTATGCATTATCCGCCTGTATGGAATATGCTTTTAGTCCATGTCACATCACCTGATGAGAGTGAGTGCGGCAGCATGGCACAGCAAGTGTACGATATAGCGGCGCAGATGATATCGCATGCAGATGAAAATCAAAGCCCGGATGATAGGCATCAGATTCAGCTCATCGGTCCTGCGGATGCGACCATCGCCAAGGTAAATGACATATACCGCAAGGTGATTTACATGAAGACATCTGACTATGCGGCGCTCATTTCCATAAAGGATGGCATAGAGCAGGCTGTGAAAGCTGATACGGCAATGAAACATGCTAATATCTCATTTGATTTCAATCCGATGAGTGGATTTTGATAGATATAGAAGGAGGCAATTATGGCACTTAGAACTATTAGAGTGGAGGGAGACCCTGTACTTGGCAAGGTCTGCAGAGAGGTTACGGAGGTGACTCCAAAGATAGTAACACTTATTGATGATATGCTTGAGACTATGTATGAGGCCAATGGTGTAGGACTTGCCGCACCACAGGTTGGCATATTAAAGAGGATCGTTGTTATCGATGTGGGCGAGGGTCCGATCGTGATGATTAATCCTGAAATTATCGAGTCTGACGGAGAGCAGACCGGCGATGAGGGCTGTCTTTCAGTACCGGGAAAGGCCGGACAGGTGACCCGCCCGAATCATGTAAAGGCCCGCTTCATGGGCGAGGATATGAATGAGTATGAGATAGAGGGAGAGGAGCTTTTGGCCAGATGTATCTGTCACGAGCTTGACCATCTCGACGGACATCTCTATGTGGAGAAGGTTGAGGGCGCACTTCACGATGTGACATATGAGGATACACAGGAGTAATCATTAGGATGACATTTGTTATCTGAGCTTGGAAAATATCTGGGAGGCAGTAAGATGAGAGTAATTTTCATGGGAACACCGGACTTTTCGGTGGGAACACTTGAGGCAATTATAGAGGCAGGACACGAGGTGGCACTGGTTGTCACACAGCCCGACAAGCCAAAGGGCCGCGGCAAGACAATGCAGTATACACCGGTCAAGGAGTGTGCGCTTTCGCACGGTATTGAGGTATTCCAGCCGGTTAAAATAAGAGAGACTGCTAATATAGAGTATCTCAGAAAGTTTAATGCAGATATAATAATTGTGGTTGCTTTTGGACAGATTCTGTCAAAGAGTATTCTTGATATGCCTCGATACGGCTGTATCAATGTGCATGCTTCACTTCTGCCAAAGTACAGAGGTGCGGCTCCTATCCAGTGGGCTGTGATTAACGGTGACGAGTTTACAGGTGTCACTACCATGAGGATGGATGAGGGCGTCGATACCGGCGATATGATTGCAAAGAGTACAGTCAGACTCGCACCTGATGAGACCGGCGGCAGCCTGTTTGATAAGCTCTCAGCAGAGGGAGCAAAGCTGTGTGTGGAGACCATGAAGATGATAGAGGATGGCACTGCAGAGTATACTCCTCAAAACAGCGAGGAGGCCACACATACATCAATGATCAGTAAGGAGCTTGGCTTTATCGACTGGACAAAGCCGGCTGTTGAGATTGAGAGGCTTATAAGGGGGCTTAATCCATGGCCGAGCGCATACACCCACTTAAACGGTAAGACATTTAAGGTGTGGAGTGCAAAGGTGATTGACGGCAGCGATGATTATGAGCCAGGCTGCATTTATCATATCGGAAAAAATGATATGTATGTACAGACAGGAAAAGGAGCATTATCTTTAGTAGAGGTACAGCTCCAGGGCAAGAAGCGCATGGATACAGGTTCATTTTTGAGAGGCTGTCATGTGGAAGAGGGCTCGTTTTTCACATTATAGTTATTAATTATAAGTAACTATTGACAAACTACTACACGCATTATAATAAGCAGCAAGGAGAGATGATACATGGGATATTATTACTGGGATCCGACATATATACTCGTTGTGATAGGTGCAGTGATATGTATGATTGCATCGGCAAGAGTTAAAGGTACATTTAATAAATACTCGCAGCTGAGAAGCATGTCAGGCATGAATGGCGCACAGGTAGCTCAGAGAGTGCTTCAGGCGGCAGGCATATATGATGTGCAGGTGCGTCATGTGTCCGGCAGTCTGACGGACCACTATGATCCGCGCACCAAAACAGTGAATTTATCTGATCCTGTGTACAATGCCACATCGGTCGCAGCACTTGGCGTAGCAGCCCATGAGTGTGGACACGCTATACAGCATGCAAAAAGCTATGTACCTCTTTCAATCAGGAGTGCACTTGTGCCTATAGCCAATTTTGGCTCAATGCTTGCATGGCCGGTCATACTTATCGGCTTGTTCTTTAACACACGCTCGTCAGGGCTTATTATTGATATAGGCATATTATTGTTTTCGGCAGCAGTGCTTTTCCAGCTCGTGACATTGCCGGTAGAGTTTGATGCTTCAAGACGTGCGCTTGTCATGCTTCGTACACAGGGCATACTTGCAGATGACGAGCTTAAGTACACAAGAAGAGTGCTCAAGTCAGCGGCACTTACCTATGTAGCCAGTGCGGCAGCTGCTATTTTACAGCTCCTTCGTATAATACTTATCACAAACGGACGCAGACGGGACGACTGATACTGTTTTAGCTGCAAGTAGGTTAAACTATATGACATCGAATAAGAATATAAATAATCATAGTAAAAGTAATCATAACAATAAAAATAGCCAAATAAACAAAAATAATATACCGGGCAGACCGGCAAAATCAAACGTGGCAGCGCATAATGAGCACTCTGTAGATACGCGTGAGCTTGCCCTTGAGATGCTTATTGAGATTAATGAGCGTGGAGCATTTTCGCACATCGTGCTTCGTAGTGTGCTTGACAAGTATCAGTATCTGTCAAAGCAGGACAGAGCCTTTATGACGAGGCTTGTTGACGGCACTATCGAGTATATGCTGCAGCTCGACTACATCATAGACTCTTTTTCAAAGACAAAGGTAAGGAAGATGAAGCCCTTCATCAGAAACCTTCTTCGTATGAGCGTCTACCAGATAAAGTACATGGACGCGGTGCCGGATTCAGCTGTATGCAATGAGGCTGTGAAGCTTGCAAAGAGGCATAAGTTTGCACAGCTTTCGGGCTTTGTAAACGGTGTACTCAGAAATATTGCAAGAAATATAGATTCAGTACAGTTTGATACCTTAAGCATCCGATACTCCATGCCACAGTGGATAGTGGACAGATTTGTTGCGGCATACGGAGAGAAGAAGGCAGAGGAGATTTTCAAGGCCTTTCACAATAAGAGCACAATAAGCATCAGGACAAACCTGACCAGGTGTACTCCGGATGAGCTTCGTGCAATGCTTGAGGCAGAGGGTGTGACGGTCACTGCGGTTGATGAACTTGATTACGCGTTTGTTATATCTGGATTTGATTATTTGAATGGCTTGCAGAGCTTCAGAGACGGACTTTTCTATGTGCAGGATATAAGCTCAATGCTTGTTGCACAGACGGCTGCTCCAAAGAAGGGCGACTATGTGATAGATGTATGCGCAGCACCGGGTGGCAAGAGCACCCATATAGCTGAGCTTTTGCAGGGTAGCGGTCATGTGCTCGCGCGTGACCTGACCGATAACAAGGTTGATATGATTGAGGAAAATATAGAAAGGCATGGTCTTAAAAATATGTCGGCAGAGGTGTGGGATGCCACCGTACCTGATGCTGATTCGGCAGGAAAAGCAGATATACTGATCTGTGATCTGCCGTGCTCAGGGCTTGGAGTGCTCGGAAGAAAGAAGGACATCCGCTACAAGATGACACCTGAGTCTGTAGATGAGCTTGCCGCTCTTCAAAGACAGATACTTGATACCGTGCATACATACGTGAAGCCAAACGGAGTGCTCGTGTACAGTACATGTACGATAGATGAGGCTGAGAACGAGGACAATGTGAGGTGGTTTATTGAAAAGCATCCGGAGTTTGAGCTTGATAAGAGCTTTGCGGAAGGCACCGGAATGAAACAGATACTGCCCGGTGAGCATGGAAGTGACGGATTCTTTATTGCAAGATTTATAAAAAGCAAATTATGATATTAAAGTAAATCATGAATTAATAAATATAAATTGGCTCGAATTAGTAGAATTATAAAACAATAGTTAAATGCAGATTTAATAAAAATAATATGGAACAGATAAAAGAACAACTAACTGACATCAAATCAATGAATATGGACGAACTCACAGAGTTTATCATATCGCTCGGAGAAAAGAAATTCCGTGCGAAGCAGATATATGAGTGGATTCATGTGAAGCATGTGGAAAGCTTTGATGAGATGACTAATATTTCAAAAAAGTTCATACAGGTATTAAAGGACAATGCAATACTCATCTCGCTAAAAAAAGAGGAGGTGCAGGTGTCAAAGCTCGATGGCACGAGAAAATATCTCTTTGCACTGGACGATGGCAACGTCATAGAGAGTGTGCTTATGAAGTACAAGCATGGAAACTCTGTATGCATCTCTTCACAGGTCGGCTGCAGGATGGGGTGCAGATTCTGTGCATCCACTCTTGACGGTCTCGTCAGGGGGCTTAGGCCGTCTGAGATGATTGACCAGATTTATCAGATAGGCAAGGACATAGGAGAGCGCATCTCAAATGTGGTTGTCATGGGGACAGGTGAGCCGCTTGACAATTACGACAATCTGCTGCGCTTTATAGAGCTTCTTACTGATGAAAACGGTATCAATATCAGCCAGCGCAATCTGACAGTTTCCACATGTGGTCTCGTACCGCGCATGAGACAGCTTGCAGATGAAAAGCTTTCTATCACGCTGGCGCTTTCACTGCATGCCTCCAACCAGGAAAAGAGAAAAGCTCTCATGCCGGTTGCAAACAGCTATGATATACATGATGTGGTCGATGCATGCAAATATTATTTTGCACAGACCGGCCGCAGAGTCACCTTTGAGTATAGCCTGGTAGGCGGAGTGAACGATACAGCCGAGGATGCAGCAGAGCTTTCGGCACTCGTACATGGCATGAACTGCCATATAAATCTGATTCCGGTAAACCCGATAAAGGAGCGCGACTACGTGCAGTCCAACAAGGGTGTTATAGAGGCTTTTAAAAATAGGCTTGAAAAAAACGGAATTAATGTTACTATTAGAAGGGAAATGGGCAGAGATATAGACGGTGCCTGTGGACAGCTTCGCAAGAAGCATATAGATAAAGAGAGAGGAATAAACTAGATGAAGACGTTTTCCATTACGGATGCAGGTGCTATTCGTGAGATGAATCAGGATTTTTATTTCTCGTCTGACACTGCAGTAGGAAATCTTCCGAATCTTTTCATCGTAGCAGATGGAATGGGAGGACACAAAGCCGGTGACTATGCTTCCAGATACACTATAGAGCGTGTGGTTGCATCGGTATCGAGAAATGCCGGGGATGAACCGGTATCCATCATCAAAGAGGCTATCAACAAGGCAAATGAGCTTTTGGTGGCTGAGTCTCGTGGGGATGAAGCTAAGCGTGGAATGGGTACCACCTTAGTCATAGGAACTATTATAGGAAACAAGCTTTTTGTGGCCAATATAGGTGACAGCAGGCTTTATATTGTAGGTGGCACAGAGCAGATCAGACAGATTACCAGGGATCATTCACTGGTTGATGAGATGGTCAGGATGGGTGAGATAAATGCTGACGAGGCGAGAGTTCATCCGGACAAGAATATCATCACGAGAGCTGTCGGGGCAGCAGATCATGTGGAGGCAGATTTCTTTGAGGTCGAGCTATGTGAGGACGACAGGATTCTTCTGTGTACAGACGGACTTACCAATATGGTGAGAGATGAAGAAATATGTGATACTATTAGGCAAAATGATAATATCGAGACAGCAGCGTCACAGCTTGTCGCCATGGCCAATGCAAACGGTGGTCGCGATAATATCACTGTAATGATTATTAAACCATTTTAAGACGAGGTAATAACAGATGTTAGAGATAGGAAGTTTTTTATCGGATCGATATGAGATCCTAAGCAAGGTTGGCGCAGGCGGCATGTCAGATGTATACAAGGCAAAAGACCATATACTGAGCCGTTTTGTAGCTATAAAGGTTTTAAAGCAGGAGTTTTCGGAGGATAGTTCATTTGTGACCAAGTTCCGTGCTGAGGCACAGTCAGCAGCAGGACTTGAGCATCCGAATATCGTAAATATCTATGATGTAGGCAGCGAGAATGGTCTGTACTACATTGTCATGGAGTATGTCGAGGGTATCACACTTAAGACTTATATCGAGAAAAAGGGCCAGCTGTCATTCAAGGAGTCTGCAAGTATTGCAATCCAGGTGGCAAGGGGCATAGAGGCCGCTCACAATAAAAATATCATCCATCGTGATATCAAGCCGCAGAATATCATTATTTCTACAGATGGCAAGGTAAAGGTGACAGACTTTGGAATTGCAAAGGCTACATCTTCAAATACAATAAGCTCAGATGTGATGGGCTCAGTACACTATGCATCTCCGGAGCAGGCAAGAAACGGCTTCGTCGATGGCAGAAGTGATATTTACTCACTGGGAATCGTAATGTTTGAGATGGTTACAGGCCGTGTGCCGTTTGACGGTGATACCACAGTGGCAGTTGCACTGCAGCACTTACAGGAGGAGATTGCAAGGCCAAGCATCTACGCACCGGATCTGCCGATCAGCTTTGAGAAAATCATCTTAAAGTGTACACAAAAGACACCGGACCGCAGATACCAGACTATTGAGGAGCTTCTCACAGACATAAGGCGCTCTCTTGCGCATCCTGATGAGGATTTCGTCACAATAGCTCCACTCGTTGACGGTGGCAAGACCAAGGTTATAAGCCCGGAGGAGCTTGACAAGATAAAAGAGGGCAGAGGTGTCGCAGAGGACTTAAACGATGATGATACCGATGCAGATAATGATGATGAGTATGCTGACGATGAAGACGATGATGATGAATATGATGAGTCACTCTTAGACGACGATGCTGACGACGAAGATGAAGACGATGATGATGACGGCAAGATTTTAAATCCAAAGATGGATAAAGCAATCACAATCATGGGTATAGTAACAGCCGTAATCATTGTAATAGTTATCATATATCTTGCACTTTCAGTGGCAGGAGTGTTTAAGTTTGGCGGCAAAAAGAACTCAGAGTCACAGCAGACAGAGTCACAGACACAGACCGAGTCTGAATCAGAGTCAGAGACACAGACTGAGACAGAGGGCCAGATGATTGACATCAGAGGCATGTCAGTGGAGGATGCTCAGAAGGCAGTAGACCGCTTAAAGCTTGACCTCACAGTATTTGCATTTGAGACAAAGCAGTCAGATGAAAAGGACGGCACAATCCTTGATCAGGATGTCAAGGCCGGAGATACAGTAAAGCGTGGTTCACAGATTAATGTAGTTATCGCAGGAAAAGGTGATAGTACATCAGAGATGGTCAAGATACCAAGTGTAATCGGAAAGACCAAGAGCTCGGCAAAGAGCACACTCGAGTCAGCAGGCTTTAGTGTCACCTTCGAGTATGGAGATTACAATGACAGTGTAGCAGCAGATGTAGTAACAGCACAGTCACCATCAGCAAAGAAACAGGCCGCAAAGGGCAGCACAGTAACAGTCACCCTTTCACCGGGCCAGAAGCCAATCACCGTGCCAAACGTAGTAGGCGCCTCACAGTCACAGGCAGAAAGCGCCCTCGCAGGAGCAGGCCTCAAGTACACCTACGCCGACTCCCAGTACAGCGACACAGTACTCGCCGGCAACGTAATCAGCCAGACCAAATCCGGTGAAACCGTAGCCGCAGGCACCACAATCACACTTACACTCAGTAAGGGAAAGCAGGAGATATCGACTAACGTAAGTAAAGGAATTAGTTATAGTGGAGAGGGAACTGTAGTAAAAGCAGAGTATAAGCTTGTAGGTAAAAGTGGAACTGTATACGATAAGGGTTCATATGAAAATACGTCATCATTTACAGTTTCCGGAACAATGAAAGAAGCTACAGGAAGTATTGTGGTTACTTGGACAGTTCAGACAGGGGAAACAGATGAAGCAGGAAATCCTGCAACTGTCACACTTGATCCAGTAACGTATAGCGTGCCATAAGCATAAGAGAAGTTAAATAATTATTATATTCTTCATCTGAAACTTTTTCGCACCATTCATTTGAAGTATTTTCTCCTGGCACTTCAATGGCTATATGGCTAAACTAATTGGTTCAAATGTTACATTTGCAATAAACATATTATCTGTTTTGGCTAATGGCTTCAAATATGAATTTCCAACAAAGTATTGTGCAAAATTCACATTTGGCTCTCCTTGTCCAAAAACTCCTCCATGTTCTTCTTTTGTTGCTTCATCTCCATATACTTCTTTTATTAATGCAAATGCACTCCATGCTTTAGGCCATCCACAATAAAATGCCAATTGTGTTACAATTTCTATTGCCTCTTGTTTTGTTACCCCATGTTTTTTTCCTAGTATAAAATGTGATTTTAGTTGAGGAAACAATCCTTGTGCCATCAATGCTGATATAGTAGCAATACTTCTATCTCTTAGTGACATTTTGTCCTCTCTTGACCATACTTCTCCAAATAATACATCATCATTTAATTCTTCATCAATCATTTGGAAAAGTAATTCTTCGATGT
>ENA-OOXT01001448-OOXT01001448.1-human-gut-metagenome-genome-assembly--contig:-NODE-1448-length-15304-cov-2.500426_pt1 | contig 15304 bp, 15 predicted proteins | sample MGYA00241590_ERZ501349 | MGnify/ENA primary metagenome ERZ501349 (study PRJEB25962, sample SAMEA2042838) | human gut metagenome | biome: human gut; feature: human-associated habitat; material: faeces...
CGCATCCGGCGCACAACAGCGCGCCGAAGCTGTTTATTCGACGATGACAGAGGTGCCGGAAACGATCTTCTTGGGCTCCTTCTTGGGGATCAGGACGGTCAGCACACCGGATTCATACTTGGCCTTCACATCCTCGGCCTTCACATCACCCACATAAAAGCTGCGGGAGCAGGCACCGGCATAGCGCTCCTGACGCAGAACGCGGCCCTTCTTGTCCTCTTCGTCCTTGTCCAGACCCTTCTGGGCGCTGACGGTCAGATAGCCGTCCTTCACATCCACATGGATCTCATCCTTCTGGAAGCCGGGCAGCTCCACCGCGAAGCGGTAAGCCTTGGCGTCATCCGTTTCATGGATGTCGGTCTTCATCAGGTTTCTCTCGTGCTTGCCAAACAGGGGGCTGTGACCGCCGAAGAAACTGTTGTCAAAGAAATCGTCAAACATGTTTTCACCATAGATGCTGGGTACCATAATAATTCCTCCATTCGAGATGAAATTACAAAATTGAATCGCGGAAACAGGACGGTACGTTCTGATCGCACAAGCAAACACTGCCTGCGGCGATCTTCGACCTATCGGCTGCCATGCTCGGAATGTGCATCAGTTACTGCACATCACCCTGGCTGCTTCCTTTTTCCCTCTTTCTGCTGTATAGTTTATCTTTTTTCCTTGCAAAAACAAGAAACTGTGGGTACAATAAAAAAAGAGATGCTTGTGCTGAAAGCACAAGTGGAAAGGGGCTGAGGGCGATGGGAGACACACAGTGGGAAAACTGCGGCGCTGAGACGCTGCTGGAGGAATTCTTCGCGCAGGATGATCTCAGACAACTGGCGGAAAGCGCAGGCAAGATTCTGGACTGTCCGCTGCTGGTGCTGGACGATACCTTTCATGTGGCGGCATACCGCCTGCCGCAGGGATTCTCCGATGAGCTTTTTCAAAACGTTGTGAGCTGCGGCGAGATCACCTATGAAGCCGGTGTGCTTATCAGCAGAAGCCCGGCCCTTTCGGAAGGGCGGGCGGACTTTCTCCAACTGCCGGGCAGTCCGTATCCCCGGCGGTTTGCGCTCCTTGTCAGCGCGGGGGTCCAGCTTGGCTGCCTCATCTGCGTGGACACGGACGGACATCTGGAAAAAATTCCCGCTCAGACATGGGAACTGGTGGAGCGCATCCTCGCCAAGCAGCTGTTCGTGGAGGCCAGCCGGCAGGACAAGCCCTTTGAGACCGCAGAGGACATACTCATGCATTTGCTGGACGGCGGCTTTTCCTCTGCTGCGTATTTTCAGCTTCAGGCCGCCAATACCTACCTTGCGGACTTCCACCCGCGGACCTTCGCATTGGTGGACCTGACGGCCTATCGCAGCGTTTACGCCGGGAAGCGCCGGTTGAAGGAGGCGCTGGAGGCGCGGCTTCCGGACAGCCACCCCTTTCTGTACAAGGGCGATGTGTTCCTGTTCCTGCACGAGGACGAGGATGCTCAGGCGTTCGATGCTCTGGCGGAGGAATTCCACCTCAAGGTCCTCATCTCCGAACCGCTGGACGAGCTTTTCGACCTGCCCAAGCTTTACCCCACCGCGCGGGAAGCGCTGGAGCTGATGCGGGATGAGCGTTTTCACGGGGAACGGGTCTGCTCTGCGGCGCAGCTCCGCATACCTCTGCTGCTGAAAAATCTGGAGGGGCGCGGCGGTCTGATCTCCATAGAACTGCGCCGCTTGGCCGCCCATGACCGGGAAAAGAACACGCAATACTGCGAAACGCTCTACTATTACCTGATTTGCTGCCGCTCTCTGAAAAAGACCTGCGACGCGCTCTACACCCACCGCAACACGGTGCTTTACCGCATCCGCAGATTGCAGGAGGATTTCGACATTCCTTTGGAGGACCCGTCCCTCCATGCCGACCTGCTGCTGGGCGTATCCCTCATCCTGTTTGAAACCAAGGGACCGGATTTCTTCCTGCATACCCAGAAAAATGAGGCATAAAGCCGTACATTTAGGCGAAGATTCAAAAAGAAACGGATGATATTTATGAAAGAAAACCGAAAGCTTTTAAGAGAAGTTCTCAAGGATATCCGCCATGACATGACGGACGAGGAAGTGCTGAATCTGCTGGCGGACAGCAAAATTTCCGAAAATCCCGCGGGTGAGAAGGAAAAATACACCCTCGGCCAGCGGGCGGCGGACGCCATTGCGAAATTTGCGGGGAGTTGGGCATTCATTTTTTCCTTCACCGGCGTGCTGATCCTCTGGATGGTGGTCAACACACTGCTGGCGGCAAAGGCCTTCGATCCCTTTCCCTTTATTTTGCTGAATCTGGTGCTCTCCTGCGTGGCGGCCATTCAGGCGCCGCTCATTATGATGAGCCAGAACCGGCAGGAGGAAAAGGACCGCCGCCGTGCCGAGAACGATTACAGGGTGAATCTCAAAACGGAAATTATGATCGAGGATCTCTACGATAAAGTAAACGCCATTCTCGCCAAGCAGTCCGCCTTGGAAAAGCATTTGGCAGGGCAGGAGAAGGGAACACCGAAAGCGGACGGTGAAAAATAAACGTGCTTTGAGGCGTGTACCTTTTTTGTAAATTCAAGCATGATTTTAGAAGGATCAACAAAAACCGGGATATCCAACAGGATGTCCCGGTTTTTGCTTCAGGTGCCTGCCTGCTGTTCCGCAGATTTGCTGGAGACCGTGCGATCACGGTCAGCTTGAATATGATGGATTTTATTTAGTACTATTATTTTGCGATAGACACAATATCTTGTGCTTTCGCGGTTGACAGAACGGGCCCACCATTATATACTTAAACTCTAAGAGACGATCAGCGGGAGGGAGAGATGCGTATGCGGATCGGCGGACTGCAAAAGGTAACGCTGTTGGACTACCCCGGCAAAGTGGCCTGCACGGTGTTTTTGCCCGGCTGCAACCTGCGCTGCCCCTTCTGCCACAATCCCGCTTTGGTCCTGCCGGACCGAGAGACCGACGGCCTTTCCACGGAGAAGCTTCTGGCCTTTTTGGAGACCCGCCGGGGAAAGCTGGACGGCGTCTGCGTCACTGGCGGGGAGCCGACCTTGTACGAGGACCTTCCGGCGCTGCTGCGGCAGATCCGGGGGCTGGGCTTTGCCGTGAAGCTGGACACCAACGGCACCAACCCCGACATGCTGGAAGCGCTGGCGCAGGAGGGGCTGCTGGACTATGCTGCCATGGACATCAAGAACAGCCCGGACCGCTATGCGGAGACCTGCGGCGGCGTGGATCTTCTGGGACCGGTGAAGCGGAGTGCCGCACTGCTGATGGCGGGCGCCGTGGACTATGAGTTCCGCACCACCGTCTGCGCACCGCTGCACACACCGGAGGAGATGGCCGGGATCGGCCGTTGGCTCAAGGGTGCGAAGCGCTATTTCCTTCAACCCTTTGTGGACTCCGGCGAACTGGTGGGCAGCGGCATGAAGCCCCTGACAAAAGAAGAGATCGAAGCGCTGCGGGACAGCGTTTTGCCTGATATTCCCAGCACACAGATCCGTGGACAATAGAGAAAAGGAGAAGAGGACCATGTATCAAGTCATCAAGCGGGACGGCCATGTTGCCGAATTCAGTCTCAACCGTATCTCCAGTGCCATTATGAAAGCCTTTGACGCCACCCATATTCCCTATGCTCCGGATGTGATCGACATGCTTTCCTTGCAGGTCACGGCGGATTATGCCGATAAGATCCGAGATGGCCGGATCGACGTGGAGACCATTCAGGACAGCGTGGAGGCCGTTCTTCAGCGGGCCGGCTACGCGGAAGTGGCCAAGGCCTACATTCTCTACCGCAAGAACCGGGAAAAGCTGCGGAACATGAGCTCCACCATTCTGGACTACAAAAAGCTGGTGGACGATTATCTGCGGGTGTCCGACTGGCGGGTAAAGGAAAACTCCACCGTCACCTACTCCGTGGGCGGATTGATCCTGTCCAACTCCGGCGCCATCACAGCCAATTACTGGCTCAGCGAGATTTATGACGAGGAGATCGGCAGCGCCCACCGCAACGCGGACCTCCATATCCACGATCTGTCTATGCTCACCGGTTACTGCGCCGGTTGGAGCCTGAAGCAGCTCATTCAGGAAGGGTTGGGGGGTGTGACGGGGAAGATCACCAGCGCCCCGGCCAAACACCTGGCTACCCTATGCAACCAGATGGTGAATTTCCTGGGTATTATGCAGAACGAGTGGGCGGGTGCGCAGGCATTTTCCAGCTTTGATACCTATCTTGCCCCCTTTGTCCGGACGGATAAGCTCAGCTACAATGAAGTCAAGCACTGCGTCGAGAGCTTTGTCTATGGCGTCAACACCCCCAGCCGCTGGGGCACACAGGCCCCGTTCTCAAACATCACTCTGGACTGGACCGTACCCGCCGATCTGGCCGGTCAGCCTTGTATCGTGGGCGGCAAGCCCATGAGTTTTACCTATGGCGACTGCCAGCCGGAGATGGACATGATCAACAAGGCATTCATCGAGGTCATGATCGAAGGCGACGCCAACGGCCGCGGCTTCCAGTATCCCATCCCCACCTATTCCATCACCAAGGACTTTGACTGGTCCGAGACGGAGAACAACCGGCTGCTCTTTGAGATGACCGCCAAATACGGCACGCCTTATTTCTCCAACTACATCAACTCCGACATGGAGCCCAGCGACGTGCGCAGCATGTGCTGCCGCCTGCGCCTGGACCTCCGCGAACTGCGGAAAAAGAGCGGCGGCTTCTTCGGCAGCGGCGAGTCCACCGGCTCCGTGGGCGTTGTGACCATCAATCTACCCCGTATTGCATATCTTGCCAAGGATGAAGCGGATTTCTTCGCCCGGCTGGATCACATGATGGACATAGCCGCCCGCAGTCTGAAGATCAAGCGCACCACCATCGAGCGGCTGATGGAGGAGGGGCTGTACCCCTACACCAAGCGCTACCTCGGCAGCTTCGACAATCACTTTTCCACCATCGGCCTCGTCGGCATGAATGAGGCGGGCCTGAACGCCAACTGGCTCCGCAAGGACCTCACCCATGAGGAGACGCAGGACTTTGCCGTTCGGGTGCTGAAGCACATGCGGGAGCGGCTGAGCGATTATCAGGAGCAGTATGGAGACCTCTACAATCTGGAGGCCACCCCTGCCGAGTCCACCTCCTATCGCCTTGCCAAGCACGATAAGGCACAGTACCCCAATATCATCACCGCCCACGAGGGCGGGACGCCCTACTACACCAATTCCAGCCACCTGCCTGTGGGCTACACGGAGGACGTGTTCGCCGCACTGGACGTACAGGACAAGCTCCAGACCCTCTACACAAGCGGCACGGTGTTCCACACCTTCCTGGGCGAAAAGCTGCCCGATTGGCGGGCAGCGGTGGTCCGTAAGATCGCGGAGAACTACGAGCTGCCGTACTATACGCTGTCTCCCACCTATTCCGTCTGCGCAGACCACGGCTATCTGGCCGGGGAGCAGTTCACCTGCCCCATCTGCGGACGGAAAACGGAGGTTTACAGCCGCATCACCGGCTACTACCGCCCGGTGCAGAACTGGAATGACGGCAAGAGTCAGGAGTATCAGGACAGAAAAACCTATCAGGTGAGCGGTGCGGCGCAGCCCCATGCAGCCGCTCCGGCGAAAGAAGTGAAAGAGACCGCGCCCGTTTCGGTGAAAGCAGACCGTTACACGCTCTTCGTCACGGCCACCTGCCCCAACTGCCGGGCGGTGAAGCCGCTGCTGCAAAAGGCGGGCGTTCCCTATGAGGAAAAGGATGCCGCACAGTATGCGGAGGAGGCAAAGGCACTTGGCCTGCGGCAGGCCCCCACGCTGGTGGCTTGGGGAGAGGAACCCACCCTCTATGTGGGCGCAGCCCAGATCAAGGCGTTCCTCCGGGAGCATGCCCAATGATCGAGCTTGCTGTGATCGGCGGCGGTCCCGCCGGACTGACGGCCGCCCTGTATGCCGCACGGGCAGGACGCTCCGTTGCCGTATTCGAGGGCAGCGGCTTCGGCGGGCAGATCACCCTCTCGCCGCTGGTGGAGAATTATCCCGGCCTTGGCGCGGTCAGCGGCATGGAACTGGGGGACCGGATGTATGCCCAGGCGGAAGCGGCCGGGGCGGAGCTGACCTTCAGCGGGGTACAGAGGATCGAACGAAACACGGACGGCACGTTCTTTCTGGAAACGGAGGACGGGCCTGTGTCGGCCCGGGCGGTGATCTATGCCGCTGGGGCAAAGCCCCGGACGCTGGGTCTGCCCGGTGAAGAAGAACTGGTGGGCCGCGGCGTCAGCTATTGCGCCCTGTGCGATGGCCCGTTCTTTGACGGACAGGACGTAGCAGTGACTGGCGGCGGCAATACCGCCTTTGAGGATGCTCTGTTTCTGGCCGGACGCTGCCGCAGCGTGACACTGATCCACCGGAGAAATACTTTCCGGGCGGAGCAGACGTTGGTGGAACAGGCGGCCCAACGGGAAAATCTTACCATCCTGACGGATACGGTCATCACCGATCTCAGCGCCGATAACGGAGAACTGGAACACCTTTTGTTGAAAAATGCCGACGGACGGGAGACGCGGCTCCCGGTCAGCGGGCTGTTCGTGGCCTTTGGCCGCGTTCCCGATACGGAAATGGCCGTGGCACTGGCGGAACGGGATCAAGAGGGGTATCTCCTGACCAATGACCGGATGGAAACGGCCGCACCGGGCTTTTTTGCGGCAGGCGACTGTCGGCACAAGCAGGTACGGCAACTGACCACGGCGGTTTCGGACGGCACCTTGGCTGCGGTCTCCGCCTGCCGGTGGCTGGCGGAACAGTGACGCGCACCGGATCATCCCAACAATCAAAGCAAAGAGAGGATACGCTTATGAACGATGAACGCTACTCCATTATTTATTCCAGCAGGACGGGGAATACCAAGCTGCTGGCTGAGGCGATCCGGGAGAGCCTTCCGGCGGATCTGTGCAATCATTTCGGCACGGACGAAGCCGATGCGGTCGAATCCGAAAAGCTGTATGTTGGCTTCTGGACGGATAAGGGGACTGCGGATGAAGCGGCGCTTGCACTTTTAAAGCGCCTGAAAAACAAGAAAATTTTCCTGTTCGGTACGGCGGGCTTCGGCGAAAGCGAGGCGTATTTTCAAAAGGTGCTGGATCGGGTAAAAGAGAGCATCGACGAGAGCAATTCGATCATCGGCACTTATATGTGCCAAGGCAAAATGCCCATGGCGGTCCGGGAGCGGTATGAAAAAATGAAGCAGCAGCCCAACCCGGCTCCCAATCTGGACGGACTGATTCGGAATTTTGACCGCGCCCTCACCCATCCGGATGACCATGACCTTGAAGAATTGAAACAGGCTGTGCGGAGAGGGGAGGACAGTTGATATGAGATGGTTCTATGAGCTTGCGTGGCTGTGGAAGGGGCTGGGGATCTCCCTGCTGGCAGCCGCAGCCTGTATGGTGTGTGTCTGGCTGGTGTGCAGAGCCACCGGAAAGCGGCTTCGGACCGGCATCGCGGTTTTGGCCGCTGCCGCGGGCTTTGCGGCCGCCGTTGTGGTGATCCTCCTCCTCGCCCAGACTCCAACCCCGATTTAAAAGAACCCTCCGTCGCCCGTAAACGGGGACGGCAGCGGGAATACGCCGAGTGGAAAGCAAAGCAGCAGGCCGAACAAGAGAACAAGGTATAACAAAGGCGGGAACATCTGTAACGATGCTCCCGCCTGCTGCTATGTAGGATTCTCTATTATATAGTTTATTCCTTAATCTGTTCTAGGCAATTTCCGTTTTTGTCAAACATGTGCATTTCATCATATTCGCCAATTCCGTATCCCAAAAATAAGCGATAACCATTCACATTTAGCTGTATCAACTCTTGGTTTAAATAGGTAATGGTAGATACATCTTCATCGTAGGCAACTGCCATAATAACATATTTATCACTTTTATCATACCAAGAAATCAATACTTGGGTTCTAAGTTGACCCGATTCAAGTTGCTTTGGTTTTTCGATATGCACGGAACCGTTTGTTTCAATGACATCGTAAAAGATGCCTCGCTTTCGTACAATGGCGTTTTGAAGATTGCTTTTTTCTTCTTTGTTCGTATATATAACAGCGGTGAGATTTTCGTCAATCTGTTGAGACGCTAAAATCTCTCCTACCTCAAAGGGATATTTTATTCTATTAAGTGCATTTTCAATACTTTTAGGAAAATACATAAAGAAACTAATCCCTACACCGAAAATAATAATCAGTACAATAAGAAAAATTGCCCTTTTTTTCATTCAAGTTTTCCCCAAAAAACTATTACAAATCGGCTTGATGGATAATACTCATACCCATGCTGTCTATATATTAAATTATAACACAGCAGACATTATAGAGCAAGGGCAGGAATAAGCTTCTGCCCTTGTTTACTATAAAACACTTTCAATAGAAATGATAAATCCGAACACACTACCCACTTGGATAATGTAGTTCGGATTATCATTACCTGGTCCGAGTGGCGGGAGTCGAACCCACGGCCTCATGGACCCGAACCATGCGCGCTACCAACTGCGCTACACCCGGATACAGCTTTACCATTATACGGTATCCGGTTCGGGATGTCAAGGCATATTGCGGAAAATCCCCGCATAGAGTTGAAAGAATTCAACGATGGGGGGCAGGAAGGATGACGGCAAGGCGGTCAGGGCGGCGGACAGCCGCATCGGTTGGCAGAAAAAGAACGGTGGCGCGTCAGGTGGGACGCCGTCAGTCCGGAAAAACGGACGCCCTGTCGGCGGCGGAGCGTTTGCGGCTCATCCGTCTGGTGACCTGCGGCGGCATTTTCGTGCTGCTGGTGGCGGCGAAGCTGCTGCTGCCGGGAAGGATGGCGGGCGTCAGCCAAAAGCTGTCGGAAGCCATGACCCGGAGCGTCGATGTGCAGGCGGTATTTTCCGCTGTGGGCGGGCTGTTTACCAAGGATGGGACCCCGGCGGAGGCGGCGGACGAGGTGTACCGGGCCGTGTTCCATCCGGAGGGCGCGGAGACCCGGCAGACCGCCGCCCGGACAGCGGACGGCGCGGCACTGACGGAGCTGCGGAACTGGCGGGATGCAGAGCCGTTGAACACGATCCCGCCTGCGGGAGAGGACCCGGCTCCGGAGGAGCTGGAGACGATGGACCTTGTGCTCTATTCCGACGAGGATTTGCCGGAAAACGTCAGTATGCGGCAGGCAATTTTGGGCTTCGATCACGAGACGCCGGTAAAGGGCGTGCTGTCCTCAAATTTCGGCTACCGGGATCACCCCTTGGAGGGGACGGAGCGGTTTCACTACGGCGTGGATCTGGCGGCGGATACCGGTACGGCCATCGCCTGCTTTGCCGACGGCACCGTCGGCACGGTGGGGGAGAGCAATATCCTCGGCAACTATGTGACGGTCAACCACGAGGGTGGATTTTCAACGCTCTACGCCCATTGTAGCGCCATCACCGCGAGCGCGGGACAGAGTGTCAAAAAGGGCGATGCGATCGCTAAAGTTGGCTCGACCGGCAACGCCACGGGCTCGCACCTCCACTTTGAGGTGCACGACGGGGAAGAGTATCTGAACCCCGTTTACTATGCGGTTCCCTGAACGCGGGCTCTACGTTTCGTGGAGCTTCTGGCTGCTCATTCTGCTCGCGGCCATCGTCAGTCCGATCACGATCGTGCTCTCGATTTTGCTGGCCGCCGCGCTGCACGAGTGCGGGCATCTTCTGGCGCTGCAGGCATTCCACGTGCCCATCGAGGGGCTGCGTCTCAGCGCGTTTGGCGCGGTGCTGCACGCGCGCGGAGCGCAAAGGCTCTCTTACGGGCGTGAGCTTGTCGTTACGCTCGCGGGCTGCGGCATGAACCTCGTCTGCGGCGTTCTGACGGCGTGGTTTTCGCTGCACTATGTGTGGGTGGAGGGCTTCGTCTTCGCTGGCGCGCACATTCTGCTCTGCGCGTTCAACCTGCTGCCTATCCCGCCGCTCGACGGCTCGCACGCGATGAATCTTGCGGTCTCGGCGTTGTTTGGCCCGCTCGTGGGCGACGCGGTCGCGGCGCTTGCGGGCGTTCTCTGTTCACTTGCGCTGCTGGGCGGGGTAGTGTATCTCTATGTGCAGACGCGCGGCGGCGCGCTCGTTATTTTTGCCGCACTGGCACTGCTTTTAAGCGCGCTCAAAGAACTGAGACTTGCGCGTCGCGCAATAAAAGTGTAGAATAGCCGAGAATGGATGTTTGTGCCCATTTTCGGCTTTTTATTTCTGCTTACTTCAGAGGAGAACTTTTGTGGATAAGAGATTGAAACGCATTTTGCCCCGCGTGCAGAAGCCCGCACGCTATGTCGGCGGGGAATTCAACGCGATCATGAAGGACAAGAGCAAGGTCGACACGCGCGTCGCCTTCTGCTTTCCCGACACGTATGAGATCGGCATGTCGAACCTCGGCATGCGCATTCTGTACGGTGTGATGAACAATATTGAGGGCGTGTGGTGCGAGCGCTGCTTCGCCCCCTGGGGCGACATGGAGCAGGAGATGCGAAATGCGAACATCCCGCTCTACGCGCTCGAATCGTTTGACCCGATCAAGGATTTTGACATCATCGCCTTTTCCATTGGCTATGAGATGGCGTTCCCCGCGATGGTCGACATGCTGGACTTAGCAGGCGTGCCGCTGCACGCGAGCGAACGCACGGCGCTCACACCGCTCGTTGTCGCGGGCGGCACGGCGATGTACAACTGCGAACCCATCGCGGATTTTATCGATCTTGCTCTTATCGGCGAGGGCGAGGAGATGGATGTCGAGCTCATCGAGCTGCACCGTCAGGCGCGGCGAGAGGGCTGGAGCAAGCACGAGTTTCTCGTGTGCGCCGCGCAGATCCCGGGCGTCTATGTGCCGAGCCTTTACGACGTTGCCTACAACGACGACGGCACGGTCAAGTCCATCACGGCAAACGAGGGTGCGCCCAAGGTCGTCCTAAAGCGCATCATGCGGGACATGGACAAGGCCTACTATCCGACCAAGACCATCGTTCCCTCGACCGAGATCGTGCAGGACCGTGTGTCGCTCGAACTGTTTCGCGGCTGCATCCGCGGCTGCCGCTTCTGTCAGGCGGGGTATGTCTACCGTCCCGTGCGCAACCGCTCGGAGAAGCTGCTGCGCGGCTACGCCGTTGAAGCCGTCGAGGACTCGGGCTATCAGGATATGACGCTCTCGTCGCTCTCGACGTCCGACTATCCGCACCTTGTCGAGCTGTGCGACGACTTAGAGGACTTCTGTGCCCAGCGGCACGTGACGCTTGCGTTGCCGTCGCTGCGCGCGGACAACTTCTCCATGGCACTGATGGAGCGCTTGCAAAAGGGCAGAAAGACCGGCCTCACGTTTGCACCCGAGGCGGGCACGCAGAGACTGCGCGACGCCATCAACAAGAATCTGACGGAGGAAGATCTGCTCGAATCCTGCCGCCGCGCGTTTGCGGGCGGATACAGCGCGGTCAAGCTCTACTTCATGCTCGGCCTTCCGACCGAGACGGACGAGGACGTGCTCGGCATTGCCGACATCGCGGCCCATGTCATGCACGCCTGGCGCGAAAGCGCACTCAACAAGACGCGCGGCGTGCGCATCACGGTTTCGACCTCGTGGTTCGTGCCAAAGCCGCATACGGCGTTCCAGTGGGAGCCGCAGATCCCCATTGAAGAGTACGAGCGCCGCGTCAAGCTCCTGCGCGAGGCGATGAACACCAAGTCCGTCACGTACAACTGGCACCCCTCGCCCACGAGCTTTATGGAGGCGGTCATCTCCTGCGGCGACCGCCGGCTCGGCAAGGTCATCGAGACCGCGTGGCGCAAGGGTGAGACGCTCAGCGCGTGGGAGGACTATTTTGATCTGAACCGCTGGATGGAGGCCTTTGAGGAGTGCGGTCTTGACCCGCACTTTTACGCCAACCGCCGCCGCAGCGAGGACGAAATTCTGCCGTGGAGCATGATCTCCTGCGGCGTTGCACCGGGGTATCTGAAGCGCGAGCACGCGCTGAGCTATGAGGGCGTGACGACGCCGGATTGCCGCACGCACTGCAACGCCTGCGGCGCAAACTGCCTGGTGGGAGGGAAATGCGATGTCTAAATTGCGGCTGGTTTTTGTCAAGGAGCATCAGGCGTCCTACATTTCGCATCTTGACGTGATGCGCACGTTCCAGCGCGTGTTCCCGCGCGCGGGCCTTTCTATCAAGCACTCCAACGGCTTCCACCCGCACCCCATTTTGTCCATCGTGCTGCCGCTGCCCGTGGGGCAGTCGAGCGACTGCGAAATTCTGGACTTTGAAAGTGTGGAGGACAGCACGGGCGAGGGTGTGGCCGAGGCACTGAACACCGGTATGCCCGCGGGCCTTCGCGTGCTGGACTGCTATAGCGTGACGCGCCCTGTGCGCGAGATGGTCAACCTGCGCGCGCAGCTCGAAATGGAGTATGACAACGGCGTGCCCGAGGGTGCGTGCGAGCGCATCCGCGAGTTTTTTACGCAGGAGGAGATCTTTGTCGAAAAGCGCACGAAGCACAAGGGCATGACCGAGCTCAACATTGCGCCGCTCATCCGCTCGCTCACGCTGACGGAGGGGGAGGGCGTGATCCTCGCCGATGCGGTCGTCGCCGCGCAGGACCCGGGCCTCAACCCCGCGCTGATCGGCGCGGCGGTCGCGCGGCACCTGCCGGAGATCGCGCCGGACTTTGTTCGCGTGCGCCGAAAAGAGGTCTACGACGCGGAAATGAACGTTTTCCGCTGATTTCTGCCGTGTTTTTGCAAATAATGCTTGCATTCCCGTTGGGGATGTGATATGCTACCATAGCTTGAAAAGGGCGGTCCTCTGCCGTGCGCGGGTGAAAGAGTCCCGACAGCGCCGAAGAAAAGCGGTCAAGAACGCCTATAAATAGGAGGAAAATATCCATGGATCTCATCAAAGAGCTCGAATCCCAGCAGCTGAAAAAGGAAATGCCCGTCATCAACGTCGGCGATACCGTCCGCGTTCATGTCAAGATCAAGGAAGGCTCCCGCGAGCGTATCCAGGTCTTCGAGGGCATCGTCATCGCGAAGAAGCACGGCGGTCTTGAGGAGACCTTCACCGTTCGTCGTCTTGCCTACGGCGTCGGCGTCGAGAAGGTGTTCCCCATCCACTCCCCCCTCATCGAGAAGGTCGAGACCGTGCGCAGCGGTTATGTTCGCCGCGCCAAGCTGTATTACCTGCGCGGCCGCGTCGGTAAGGCTGCCAAGATCCGCGAGAAGCTGTAAGGCAGATTCTTTGAGAACAAAAAAGCATGGCGTTTCCGCCATGCTTTTTTTGTTGCCTTTTTCAAAAAGCGTGCTACAATAATACATTAGAAAATCAGGCGCATTTTGCCGCAGAGAGAGACTGTTAGTCCGCCGCTGCGCGGCGCTGGGTTCAGGAGACCGAAATGGACGAATTTGATCAGAAAATGGAGATCAGCGAGCAGCCGCAGGAGGAGATCGTGGAAAAGATCCCCGGACGCGACGTGTATGAGACGGTCTCGTCTCTCGTCTCGGCGCTGCTGGTCGTTGTGCTGGTGTTTACGTTTCTTGTGCGGCTGATGGGCGTTTCCGGCCCGTCAATGATCCCGACGCTGCAGGACGGCGACCGGCTTCTCGTCGTCAACTCGCTGCTCTGCGGCGACTATCAGGTCGGCGATATCGTCATCGCGCGCAAGGAGACCTTTGACTCGAAGCCCATCGTCAAGCGCGTCATCGCCACCGCGGGCCAGACCGTGGACATCGACTTTAACTTGGGTCAGGTCTATGTGGACGGCGAGCTTCTGGACGAGGACTACATCAACGACTACACCTATCGCGAAGAGGGCACCGTGTTCCCGCTTACCGTGCCGGAGGGCGAAGTCTTCCTTATGGGCGACAACCGCAACCATTCGAACGACAGCCGCGATTCCTCGCTCGGCACGGTGGACACGCGCCTTCTGATCGGCAAGGCGGTGTTCCTCGTCTTCCCGGGACGCGACTATCTGACCGAGCAGCGCGAGTTTGGCCGCATCGGCCTTTTGCAGTAAAGGGGGACGAGCAAATGCAGTTGGATTCTCTGAGCTGGTTTCCGGGGCACATGACCAAGACCCGCCGCATGATCACGGCGGAGCTCGGCAACGTGGACGCCGTGTGCGAAATTCTGGACGCGCGCATCCCGATGAGCAGCCGCAACCCCGATGTGGACGAACTGACGGCGGGCAAGCCCCGTTTGATCGTTTTGAACCGCGTCGATCAGGCCGACCCGGAGATGACGAAAAAGTGGGCGGCGTATTTCCGCTCGCTCGGCTGCGCCGTCATCGAAACGGACGCGAAGCAGGGCGGGGGCGTGAAGCAGTTTTCTTCCGCCGTGCGCACGCTGCTGCACGATAAGATCGCCTCTTACGAGGCCAAGGGCCAGATCGGCCGCGTGCTGCGCGTGATGGTACTCGGCATCCCGAACGTTGGCAAGTCGACGTTTATCAACAAGGTCTCCGGCCGCAAGAGCGCCAAGGCGGAGGACCGCCCCGGCGTCACGCGCACGAAGCAGTGGGTGCCGGTCGACAAGACGCTCGAGCTCCTTGATACGCCAGGCATCCTGTGGCCGAAATTTGAGGACAGCAGCGTCGGCGTGCGTTTAGCCTTCACCGGCGCGATCCGCGACGAGGTCATCGACATCGAAGAGCTCGCCATGCGCCTGATGGATTACCTCGGCAAAAATTATCCCAAGGCCATCGAGGAGCGCTACAAGCTCACCGTTTCGGAAGAGGACGACGGCTATGCACTGCTCGAAAAGGCGGGGCGCAAGCGCGGCTTTCTGATCTCCGGCGGCGAGGTCGACACCGAGCGCATGAGCCGTATCCTGCTCGACGAGTTCCGCGGCGGCAAGCTCGGCCGCTTTACGCTCGAATTCCCGCCGGAGGGCGAGCGCACATGAGCGTCAACCTACACTACGAGGACAAAGCCCGCGCCGCGGGCTTTTCATCCGTCTGCGGCGTGGACGAGGCGGGCGCGGGGCCGCTGATGGGGCCGGTGTATGCCGCTGCGGTCATCCTGCCGGAGGGCTGTGAGATCGAGGGGCTGAATGACTCCAAGAAGATGACGGAGAAAAAGCGCGAGGCGCTGTTTCCCGTCATCTGTGAAAAAGCCGTCGCCTACGCCATCGCGTCCGTCGACGAGAAGGAGATCGACGCAACGGATATTTTGAGCGCACGCATGAAGGCGATGCAGCTCGCCATCGATGCGCTGCAAATCCCAGCGGACTATGCGCTCATCGACGGCAACCGCGACCACGGCG
>ENA-OOXT01001450-OOXT01001450.1-human-gut-metagenome-genome-assembly--contig:-NODE-1450-length-15281-cov-1.989557_pt1 | contig 15281 bp, 21 predicted proteins | sample MGYA00241590_ERZ501349 | MGnify/ENA primary metagenome ERZ501349 (study PRJEB25962, sample SAMEA2042838) | human gut metagenome | biome: human gut; feature: human-associated habitat; material: faeces...
ATTCTTGTGGAAAACTATGTAAATCTGATTCTGTTCTTTCATAACTACAAACACTCATTTTAACAGCACATTGTGTAGCTGCAGTATATAATTTTTCTAGCATTTCTGGATGTAACCAATCATCGCTATCAACAAAACTTATCCATTTACTATCACTATTCTTAAATACCCAATTCAATCCTGTATTTCTTGCTGCTGCTAATCCCTCATTTTTTTTATGAATAGCTATTACCCTTTGATCTTTTTTTTGATACTCGTCACAAATTTCTCCACAATTATCCGGTGATCCATCTTCTACTAATATTATCTCAATATTTTGAAATGTTTGATTTAAAATACTATCTACACATCTATGAATGTATGCCTCAACTTTATAAATTGGTACTATTACACTTATTTCTGCCATTAGTTTATCCTTCCTAATAGTTTCATAATTTTAGACTTGCTAACCCAATATATCCACATTAATTTGGGATACATAACTTCATATGCTCCTTGATTTTCACTAAATGAGATCCACCCATATCCCTTTTTTCCATATTTACGAATTAACTTTCTCATTTCTGTTTTTAAAATACGTATTTGCTCATAAGCGTTATTCTGTGATGCATTATGAAATTGAACTATAATATTGTCCATCATATTTTTTACACTTCTTTCTTGACTACGCATTAATCCTCTCTGTTCAAAATAGTTAATTTGTTCTTTATATGCTTCTAACGCATCTAAATACTTAGGGTTCCATTTTGAATGCATTAAACTCCCTTCACGTAAATAGTAATAATATATTGGTTCATCTACAAATGCTATCTTTTCTTCTTCAAAAAGAAGCTTATATGTTACAAATTCATCCTCGAATAATTTCCCTTCTGGATACCGAACATTTTTAAAGCATTCTTTTGCATACAATTTTCTTGTAGGAGCTACCGTTCCCCTCATACAATTAACTTCCTCTGCGGAAAGCAATTTACATTCTTTATTTTTTATCTTAGGTAATTCTTTTTTCCCATCTGTATCAAAAACACCACATTGACTTATCCTTGTTTTTTTCTCTAACACAGCTGTATATAGCAGTTCTAAATAATGTGAATCCACCCAATCGTCACTATCTATAAATGCAATCCATTTTGACTTACTATGGTTAAACACCCAATCAATTCCTTTATTTCTTGCTGCTGCCGCACCACCATTTTTTTGTGTAATAACAATTACTCGTTGATCTCTTTTAGCATACATTTGACATATTTCATTACTTTTATCAGTGCTTCCATCATCAATAAGTATTAATTCAAATTGTTTAAATGTTTGACCTATTACACTTTCAATACATCGCTTTAAATATTTTTCCACATTATATACAGGTATAATTACACTTATTATAGACATACGTACTTCTCTACTTTCTTATTTGAGGACTTTTTCTATCCCACGTCCCATTTAATTTTTTATTTTGTAAGATATATTTCACTTTACATATGGAATCTTCCTCAATCTTTTCGCTAACAATTGCCCTCTGCTCCGATAATACAATTATTTCCTATTTGTGTACCTTTTTTTATTAATACATTGGTCCCAATCCATACATGATTTCCTATAATCACACTTTGTGGTTCATTAATAGTATTTCCTTTTTCATCTAATATCTGATGATAATCACTATCATATATTATTACATTTCTACCAATCATTACATCATTACCCAAAACAATCCTTTGCGCGGCTATAAGTACACTTTCGCTATTTGTTGTAAAAAACCCACTTTCCAAGCATGCTTTTGGCAATACTTCTACTGTTGTACCATATGAAATTTTGCAGCCATTTTGGGCATTCCAAACTGCATTCTGATAAATGCGCAAACGAGTTTCCGCCTTAGAGCCTCTAATCTTATTACACCCTATTTCAATGTCCCCACCTATCATACATATCCTTGCTCCCTTTTGTATCTCTACAACAGCATTTTTATACGGAATTATTTTGCTCCTATCTTTACGTACTATCCGTTTACAAAAATAATTTAAATAAATAAATTGTAATTTACGCACTTTTTTCATAAATATTATGTATTGAATTATTTTTTTCATATTCTAATCCTCCTATAATAAATACTTTAATTACAAAATATTTTTACATTCATTTTTATAATTTAATATTTCTTCTATAGCACTTGAATCATCTTTTAAGAGTCTATTTATTAATTCAACTAAATATGGTGGATTATATTCATCATATATTAGATATATTTTTTGCATACCATCACCTATTATAAGTATATACTTTTTTTGGTTTTTTGAAAAGTATTTTTGTTACTTTTGATAATATTTTTCAATTGCGTCCGCTATTAAAATGATTAACTTGTTTTGATACTCTTCTTGTCTTAATAAATAATTCTCATCAGGATTAGATATAAATCCTGCTTCTATTAGAACTCCTGGATATTTTATATATTTATACATATAGTATTTATTTTCTTCTTTGACTTCTCTAATGTTATTTATATTGTTCTTTAAATTATTTGTTATTGTTTCTGCAATAACTTTGTTTTCCTCGTTATTTTTATTATAAAATACTTGGAGACCTTTCCATGATGATGAAGTAGTAGCATTTAAATGAATTGATATGTACATATTGGGTTTTATGGTGTTTATATATTTGGCTCTATTATATAAGTCACTTCTTTTTCTCTCTGATGTTCTTGCTGATAGGTCATTATCTTCTTCTCTAGTTAAATATACTGTAGCTCCACGTGATATTAATTCTTTTTCTAATTTTTTTACTAATAATAAATTTAATTCTTTTTCTACTATTTTACCATTTTTTGCTCCGGAATCAGTACCGCCATGTGGTTGATACTCTTAAAACTGGTGCTTATATCTCTAAATTCCAAATTATTTTAATATCTCTTTTTTTGGTTTCTTCATCAACTTTTCCAATTAGAATTTTAGAAATAAAAGTATCAATTATAATTTTATCTAATTTATCTATATGTTTATACTTTTTAAAAATCTTCTGCATATTATTGCTCTCTTGCATTTTCCCTTCTAAATCATTTAATTCTTTTTCTATTTCTTCTATTCTTAATTTAGAATTTTCTATATTTTTTTGACTCTTTGTTTTTAAAAAAGTAAATTCTTCTGATGAAATTATACCATTTATCTTATCTTCATATAGCATTTCAAATCTATTTTCATAACTATTTATTTGATTTTCTAGTTTACTCTTTTCAATTTTTAAACTATTTATATCATTTTGAAAACTTACTGTTTTCTTTTTTTCATAATAGTTTTTTTCAACTTTAACATTATTATAATACTTTTCTATCACTTTATTAATTTCATTTAAAACAATTTCCTCTAATACTTCGTATCTTATAGAACTTTTATTGGAACAAGCCATACCAACTTTATATTTCTTGTTCTTGCATTGTAAATAAGGTTTCATATATGGATTTTTTCGTGGTCCTGATTTACAAAGTGTTCTTGTAAATACTTGACCACATTCAGCACAATATACTTTTTGACTAAACATGTGAATATTTCCATCCTTAGTCATTCGTTCTCTTGATGATGAAATAGTTATTACATCAACCTTTTCTTGAATACTTTTTGTAATAGTAGGATTAAGATTTAAAGACAATATTTTTAGTTTATTAAAACTTTCAATAGCACCATCATTGTTATTTTCTAACAATTTTTCTTTCAATATTTTAATTTCAAGTTCTATTTCTTCCCTTTTTTCTGCATTCATTTTAGAATATTTATTTAAGGTTTCTTCCACAACTTTAATTAAGATATTTGACTGATTTTTAATTTGCTTACTTTGTTTTTTATCTTTTCTTTCTTTAAATCTATCTCTCACTATTTTTGATATGTCTTCTGGTACTACTCTATCATGTGTTTTCTCTACGATTTGTCTTAAATGTTCTGGTATAACTTTCCTACCTTTTACATTATAAGCTATAGATTCAGTCCTATGTTGAATTAATGTTCCATCGTATGTTCTATTCATTAATATTTTACGAACTGTATCAGTATTCCATAATTCAGAGCCATTAGGTGCTTTACAACAAACAAATTTTGAACCACTTAATTTTTTGTATTTACTTGGTGTAGGAACTTTTCTTAAATTAAGTTCTTTACATATTTTTGAATATCCCATACCATTAGCAAACATCTCATATATTTCTCTTACAATTTTTGCTGCTGGTTCATCAACTACTAAATGATACATATCATTCGGATCTTCAATATATCCATAACAAGCAAACGATCCTGTCCATTGTCCAGAAGCATTTTTTGTCCTTAATGTTTTTTTTGTGTTTATAGATTGTTCTTCAACTCTCCATTCATCAGTTATTGCAGTTATCTGACTAGACTTTTTAGTACCAACTTTTTCAGTATCTATATTATCAACAATACTAATAAAATGAATATTCCATTCTATAAACTTTTTATATAAAAATTTCTGAACCATTTCAATACTTCTTGCAAATCTTGCCTGAGTTTTACAAATATAAGTATTTGCATATCCTAATTCGCAAAAAGTTAAAGATTTATTCCATTCAGGTCTATTCTCATCAGCACCACTTATATCCTCTTCGTAAAATATTCCAACTACTTTTAGATTATGTTCTTGACAATATGCAAGTAGCATTAATAATTGATTAAGAATACTTTTACTAACATTACCATCACTTTTTTCCAAATCTTCAACAGACAACCTTACATATAAAATTACTTTTGCAATTTTACCTGTATCTAAACTATAAATTGTATTTTGATTTGGTCTTATAAAACAATATGGATTATTATTTTTTTGGATTCCTAACAATTCAGCTAAATATGGTGTAACATATTCTAAATACTCTTCATTTAATAATTTCTTTATACTACTAAATTCTATTGTTTCTTTATAATCAAATAAAGTGTTTTTTGTATTATTAGAATTAATATCATTATTTTTCAACATAGTGTTTTTCATTTTCCTTTCTTATTTATGTTGAAATCTATATAATACATTTGAATTATAATAAAGTTTTCTATATAAGACAAATGTGCAAATTTCATTTTTGTAGTTCATAATATAAGATTAGAGAAGCTAATTTTTGATTTATCAATTCAATCAAATATTCTTCGCTCGTTTTTATATCATTACTATTATCAAAGACATTTATAATGTTTATTTCATAATTCAAAAAATCCTCTCCTCTCTAATTTTGTTTATTTAGTTATTAAATCATCTATTAAAAAATATGACTATGAATAATTAATTATTCACAGCCATCATTTTCTTTAGTTTTTCTTTTTCTTAACTTTTTAATTTTAACTTTTAAATCTTTTTTAACATAAGGCATATCAAGTAATTTAGTTTCATTAACAATGTAATCTAATTGTTCCATTACTCCTTTTTTATTTTTACCATCTAAATCAAAGACATATTTTTTTATTACTATAACCTTATATCTTTCCATTATTAACCTTTACTAACATTTCTTTATTGTTTATTTCAATTACATAATAGTATTTAGTAATGTTATTTATATCAATGTCTTTTAAATCAGAGTTAAATAACTCTCTTGCTTTATTCATAGCATCTTTCTTATTTTTTGCACTTACTACTATTTCATTTTCACTTACTTTTTTGAATTTTATATTATATTCTTTTTCTTTCATTTTTTTATCTTTTCCTTTCTTATTTATGTATTAGAATTATACTCACTCCCCTAATACAGGGACTTAACAAACGGCTAATTGCTAATTAGTTCCATAGGAATTACACCTTTCTGTGGTTCTCACAGAATTGCACCCATTGCTTGTGTCTGTGGCTGTGCAAAAGTATCATTATACTCATTATTTGTCATCGCAGTATTAAGAGCAACTTAATATTTATAGTCAAGCATTAACCGACAAGCGTACTTACTAATGTGCTAACCGTTTCCAGTTATAATGAGAATGTATTTGTTAAGTGATTAACCAAATTGTCAAAGATCAATTAGTTTCAAAAAATGAAACAAGTGAGTAAAGATAATATTTATCCCTCTCACTTGTTTGGCACTTTATAAGCATTTTTGCAACCCCAAAATTTTATTTTTTTAATTTTTTTCTAATTTCTTCTATTGCTCTTATAATACTTTTGCTAATTGCTTGGTGTGAAGTGTTTTCTAACATAGCAATTTCATCTAAAGTTAATTCATTAAAGTAATACATTTTTAATCTTCTCTTTTGAATATCAGAAAGCTCGTTTATAGCAACTTTTAGTTCTTCTTGAAGTATTTTACTTTCAACTTCATCTTCAACTGAAATAGGTGCATTAAATGACTTATGATAAAGTGTTTCCTCATACACTTCGTTTCTTTCTATATGTTTTTTTATTTTATGTATTTGTGAAATATCCTCTAATTCAAATTTATCAAATGCCTCATATACTTTTTCAGACACTTCAACTTTATGAATAGTATTATTAGCATCTTTAAATTCAACAATATAATTATTTTTATCATCAATATCCAATGTATATGGATTATATTTATCTTTATTTCTATTTAAATGCTTTTGCATTTCTATCCTCCTATCAATTCAAATTTTTAAAATTCAAATTGATATGGAGGTCCACGAATAAAATTATTTGCTTTGATTAAACAAAAAAAGATGTCAAAAATATCCCATAAACGAATATCTTTGACATCCTCTTTTATTATAAAATCAATTTTTTTTACTACTATAATTTTATAGTATATCTTCATAGCACCACCACTCTTTAAAGCAATGCTTAATTACTTATACAATAAGTAATTAGGGTGGTACTGCTTAAAATTCCTATTTTCACTTGTCTACTTATATATTTAATTAAGATTGCTCTTATTTTTCTACATTTTTCTCACACTTCCTAAAAAAATAAGCAGTAATAACCTTTGTCATTACTGCTTATAGATTCTCCTATTATTTAATTTATATTAGTTAATTTTAGTTTTCAATTCAGAACCTGTTTTAAAACTTACTGATTTACTAGCTGCAATTTTAATTTTTTCCCCTGTTTGAGGATTTCTTCCTTCTCTTGCTGATCTTTCAGAAATCTTAAATACACCAAATCCTGAAACTGAAACTTTTTCTCCCTTAGCTAATTCATCTTTAAAAAGATCAAAAGTAGCATTAAATACTTTTTCACATTCAGCTTTTGATAATCCTGTTTTATTAGCTAAAGCTTCCATCATTTCTGACTTTTTCATTTTCTTCCTCCTATCTTGTTAATTATTATTATATCATATGATTTTGGATAATTTAATAATTTTTCCTTATTTTTCAAGTAAAATGTTTCCTTTTAAATGAAATAGATGACTTTTAGTGTTATAATGTACTTGACACATAGAAAAAGAATACCAATAGTATTCTTATCGTCTAGGTATTCGGTGATTAGTAACAGTTGGTCTTTCTACGAATAAATCTTCAATAGAAACTCCAAGAGTATCAGCAATATGACCTATATAATCAATTCGTGCATTTCTTTTAGCATTTTCTAAACTAGAAACATAAGTAGGAGTTGTTCCAAGTTCATCGGCAAAATCTTCTTGTGACCAATTTTTCTTAATTCTAAAATAGATAATGTTATTTGCTAATATTTTGCGAGATTGATTTTCATAATAATTTTTACTCTTAATAATCATCACTTCCTTGCTCCTAACTTACTACTATTGTAATAAGTTATAAAATTTTTAACCATATCAACTATGTAGTAAGTTATGGATAGTATATTATAATACAAGGAAGAAAAAAGACGGAATATGTGTAAGAAAGTAGGTAATGTTTATAAAAGGAGCTAAAACTAATGAAAAAAGAAATTAAAGATAATGAAGTAGTAAATGTAGTAAATTGTTTTGAAGAAAGGATTTCAAAAATAAGAAATATTGTTTATCATTATGAATTATTAGATGTAATCCCAGACTTTAACAAAAAAAGCAGTAAAGAACAAATACAAATAATAGAAGATACAATAAACTTTTATTTATCTGAAATTAAAAAAATGAATAACTATAATTTAATTAAAGATAATAATTATGATATTGATGAAGTATTAGACTTTTTTAGTCATTCAAACAAACAAAATAATGAAAATAAATACTATGTAGTAGAAGATAGTGCAGATTATATAGTTGATGATTTATTAAATAAATTATTTAGAAACGATAACAGAAAACTAAATTTACCTGTACATTATAACATCATAAATGAGTATGGACTTTCTTCTGAAATTGATGAAAAGGATACTACAAGAGCATTTTTATGGATTATCTTAAAATTATCAGTTATTTATAGTTTTTTAAAAGATAGTAATAAATAACTAATAATTAAGTAATAGCAGTAAATTAGCAGTAAAAAAATCCTACTTTCTAAACAAAAAAATTAAGGAGAGCAAAGCTCTCCTTTTAATATGCTGGTGTGCCATAACCAAATATAACTTTGCTATTTATAGAATATTCTTTTTGTCTACAAGTATCATCAGTAGAATTACCTTCTACTGTATATACTTTTCCATTTTCCACTTTTTCAACTATTCCTACATGATTAACTTTTCCATCTACTTCCCAATCAAAAAATATTATATCCCCTTCTTTAGGGGTATATCCTTTTTCTTGCCATTGTCCCATTGCTTTAAACCAATCTATCCCAGTTTGACAACCCGAAAATTTTGGAATTATTCCTGCTTGTAAATAACCACTTTGATTTGCAACCCAGCTAACAAAAACTGCACACCATTCTACTCTTTCGTTAAAACCATACCATCTCCAATAAGGTTCTCCACCAACATTACCAACTTGTGATAAAGCAATTTGCACAATGTCAGGACTGCCTACTGGTGTTCCATATATAGCAGATGACCACATACTTGCATATTCATCACTTAATGATGTTTTTACTTGTTCTTTTTGCATTTGATTAAAGAAATACATATTCATCATTTCTTCTACAGACTTATGAGTTATTTTTATATATAAAACCTTTTTAGTCATTTTATCCTTTGAAGTATCAAAACTTATTTCATAACTGGTATCACTATTTTCATCTTTAATCTCATAACTAATATTATTCATATCCCAAAATATTTTTTTTAACTCTTGTTTCTTTTTATCGTCCATAGTTATAACATCTGCTGAATTATTACCTTTTGTTACTTTAGCAGTATAAATAGCAAGTACATCTTTCCATTCTGCACGATCAGACTCAATTTTATAGTCATCGTGAGGATTATTATTTTGTATTTCTACTATCTTATCAGCCATTTCTTTATTTATTTCCTTTACTACACTACTCATAGGTATTGTTCCAGTGCTTTCACTTGAAAAGAAAATACCTAACCAAGAAGTACATATAAGTCCTATTAAACAAATAATAATTATAACAATTATTGCAACCCATCCTCCAGCAAGTAATAAAGAGATTAATGCTTTTGTTCCAGCAATAATCCCTTTAACTGTTGATACAGTTATTTTAAATGCTGCTTTTATCCCTCTATAAGTTGTTTTGGCAGTTTTAATTGCTAACATTTTTGCTCTTTCTGTTTTTTTTATTGTTTGTCTAGCAACTTTAGGTGCATCTTTAACTACTTTTTTACTTGTTTTAATCTTCTTCTTAACTTCTTTAATATTCTTTTTTTCAGTTAGTTTATCTTTTATAGTTTTAATCTTATTTTTTGTCCTAATAAAATTATCTTTTGTATCTCTTACTGCCTCATTACCTCTTGTCTTAATTTTACCAGAATTATATACTGCAAGTTTTCCACCAGCACTTAATCTATTAACTGCATATTCATTTGCACTATTTTCATTAGTATTACCATAACTATTCTCTCCTCGTTCTTTAATACTAACTATGTTAGACTTTGCTTTATCTGTTGCTATTCTTCCTTTATCAAGAGTTTTTATTGTTCCTTTTACTTTTTCTCTTTGTTTTATTTCCGACATACTAATCACCCGGCTTAGTAGTCATTAGTTTATATAATTTTGTATTCTTTGGGAATTTATTAACAAAAGGAACAAGACTACTACCATATCTAATAAGTCCACATCCAGCATCAGAGTTAGTTATATAAGACATTTGTAGTTTAGAAATATTAAGCAAATCTCCTAACTCCTTTCTATCAGATGATGCTTGATTTAGCATTACTATAAACTCACTATTAGATAACATTGTAGTAGCATCTACTGATGCTAGTAAATATTGAACATTTTGTGTTATTGCTGTTGGATAAGCATTTCTTTTTCTAAATTGCCTCCAAGCACTATTAAAGAATGTTGCTGAATATTCATTTTCAAATAATACATGAATCTCATCTATAAAGATATGTGTTCTTTTACCTTTCTTAAAGTTATCGGATACCCTATTTATCATTGCATCTGTTATAACTAAAAGTCCCATGGTTTTTAATTGTTTACCAAGTTTATAAATATCATAACTTACTATTCTACTACTAATATTTACATTAGTTTCGTGTGCAAACACATCTAAACTACCATTAGTAAACATTTCAAGAGTTAAAGCAAGTGCTCCTGCTTCTTTTTCTGGTTGCTCTAATAGTTTTTCTCTTAAAGTCATAAGAGTCGGAACAGTACCAGTTTTATGATATTCATCGTATGTTAATTGAGTACATCTATCTATTATAGATTTTTCTTTTGGACCTAATCCGGTTTTGTCTAACTGTTCAAATAGTGAAAGAACAAACTCTGATTTATCAATAACAGGATTAAGTCCATCTCCATACCCTTCTACCATATCCATAGGATTTATATGGTCTTTGCTACTCGCTGATACTTCTATTACTTCCCCACCTAGTGCTTTAACAAGTGCTGAATACTCTCCCTCTGGATCACAAATCATAATATCATCATCAGTTGATAAAGCTAAAAACACTATTAGTTCTTTTGCACTAAAACTTTTACCACTTCCAGGTACTCCAAGTAAAAAGGAAGATTGATTTTGTAGATTTTCTTTATTTACCATTATTAAATTATGACTAATAGCATTTTCGCCATAATATATTCCTCCTTTATCCATAATCTCTTGTACTCTAAAAGGCATTAAAGCAGATAAACTTTCGGTTGTAAGAGTTCTTAATATTTTTACATTTCTAACTCCAATAGGAAGTGATGTATTTAGTCCATCCATTTGTTGATAAGTTAAAGGTGCTATTTGACATAGATGTTTTCTTCCTATAATAAGTATAGTTTCTGTATCTGCATCTAATTGTTCTTTCGTATCAGCAGTAATAACAAGAGTTAAATTAGCAAACATCATTCTTTGATCTCTTGTTGTTAAATCATCTAAAAACTCTTTACTTTCTTTTCTTTGTTGCTCTAAATCATATGGAATAACTGCACTAAAGTTATTATTAGCATTTTGTTTTCTTTGCCAATTAGTAATATTTGTTTCTACTCCAAGTAATCTATTTTCTACTTCTTTAACTGCCTCATCAGTAGGTATTGGTATAATATCAATACTCATCATCATATTAGAATTCATATCAGTAAGTTCTGCTATCATAGAATCTTTTATATAACTTGCATACTCTTTTAAAAATAAAACCCTACCATATTTTTTCCCCATTTCAAAATAATCTTTTTTAAACGCAAAACCATCTGGACATATATAATCTTTAAAATTATGTCCTTTTTTCATAAAATCTTTTATATCTAAATTATAATTTACTTCTTCTCCAATCCTATAAAAGTCATGTAATATTCTTAACTTTTCTCTAGCATCAAGTTCTATACATTTACTTCCTAGTTTTGCTAAATGCGATACAATATCTGTTGATACTCTCCTAAAATAATTTCTAGCATCTTCTATACTTCTTTTAAACACGGATATAGTTAAATATATCTCTCTTACCATTCCATTACTATTTACTGCTTTATCAAGTAGCATTTGATTATATTCTTGCCTATAAATATCTAATCCATCTTCTTTAAGTGGTAATAATATTTCTTTTTCAAAATCTTTTTTATTTATTCTTCTTAAAGCAATAGTTATTTTAGTCGTTGCTCCACTATCAAAGGAATTAAGCAACTCTCCATATTCTAAAAACATTGCCTCTTTATCTTCTTTTGATGCTACTGCATAATTTATATCACTAAACTTAAATGTTTGTGAGTATTTATTCTTACCAACTAAAAATATTCCATCAGTCCATATTCTTTGAATTGGTATTACTTGTTGAATGGACTTTGGAATATTAAAGTTATCTTTTTCCTGTTTCTTTAAATTGTTGATTGATTTTATCATTTCTATTAAACTCCTCCTTTGCATTATTTTCTACAATATTTTTAGTCATCTCATAATACATATCCTCAGATACAAACTTTAATTTTTTAGGTATAAGTATTTCTGATTTTATCCAAGTGATAATAAAATCTTCTAAATTCATACCATTGTATTTAAAAAAGCCAATACCTGCAAATGGTATGACTCCTATAATACATATCCAAGAAGTAATCTCTTTATTAAAAATAGGACTAAATATAAAATAAAGTCCTACTGCTACCAAACAACCACATATAGCACATATAAATTGTCTTATTGATAATCCAAAAAATAAATGTTCTGTGTAATTTCTTATTTCTCTATTTATCTTTACTTCCAATTCTATCTTCCCCTTTCATCTTTATTTTTTTTAGAATTATAATTTAAGTCTTTATTTGTAATAATTTCAAAACTATCAACACCATAAATCAAAGATAATGAACTTCCATTATCCCATTTCATTCCAATTTGTCCTTCATCATCTACATATTCAACAGTTCCACAAGTCCCTCTTGGAACTGAATAATTATCATCCATATAATTTAATTTAATTCTTGTCCCTACAGGATATTTATTTTTAATCATTTCAATCTTTCCTCTGTTTTCCATATTTACCTACCTCTTTCTATATTTTTATTTAGTCTTGTATGATTATCATAAAAGGAAGATACATAGTTTGCTATATCTTCCTTAATCTTTTTGTATTCTATATGAACATTACTTTTTTCTTCTTCTGTTTTAGCATGAAGTGATTTAGTAAATATCTCATCTTCTTTATTTCTTAATTTTATGAAATCTTTATCTTTCCATAATAAATTAGCAATATAGTTTAATCTTCTTAATATATTATTACTACCATTTAATACTTCTACAGTACCTTCCAATAGCAAGTTTGTTATAAAGAACTTTTCAAAAGCTTGTTGTCCTTTTTCTTGATATAATCTAGTAAGTCCTTTATTTTCTTCTCTATCGTAATTTTTAGGATAAACATTATTACTACATTGTCTTGTATAAACTTTATTATCTTTGTAAACCATACTTTTAAGCAATTCTCTACTCATATATTACCTCTCATATTCTTTATAGTTTTTAACATTATAGGTGTCTATTATATAATCTTTAATATTTTTTCTTATATTATCATTTGATAATGATACTTGTTCTAAATAATCTCCATTCCGATAATCTTTATTGTTTTTATAAATCATAACTATACTTTCTTTAGGATTATCATAGTTATAATCATCTACTATACAAATATAATTACCAACTACATATATATCTTTTGTTTTACCTATAAATTCTTCATATTCTTTCTTTATTGATTTCATATTATTTTTTAACCACTTCTCTAACATTTCATAAGTAGAATATTTTGTATCTTGATATTCATTACTTTTAATAAACTTTCTTGATAAGTAATCACTAAAATCATAATTAACATCACATTCTGTATATATGGAGTCCTTATAAAAATTATTAAGAAGATCATAACCTAAAATAAAGTTTAAATATTGTATTTCATTTTCTTCATTAAAGGTATCTTTATCAATAATTACTTTATTATCTTTTATCTCATATTGCATGATTTATCACTCCTCTTCTTATTAGAAAAAGTATCAGCAAGATTATGACCTGCTAATACTTTCTTAAAATCTTCCATAGCTTTACCTAGATTTTTATCATAGTAGTATCCATATCCCCAAGTCATTTTATTATTTTCAATTTCATAATTGAATGCAATTATATACTCAACTGTATTATTGTATTGTTTTTCTACAAGTGCAACAGGTATATTATTTCTGTAACCTACATCCACTACAAACATTCCATTATCTAATTTTCTATTCATTTAATTATCTCTCCTTATCTTTATTTTTATTTTTTTCTAATTTTCTATCATCATTAAATCTAGTTTCTAAATCTCCCCAACCTATAATTTTATAATCATAATCATTTATTGTAATAACATCTTCTAAATGATATTTTTTTATATCATCTCTTAATTTTTCAATGTCCTTATCATTAAAATTGATATAATACTTATTCCAATCTTCCTTTGAAATATAACATATTGAAGCATTTGACTCGCAAACATTATCATAGACTTTTTGTAATAGTTTAGAACATCTAGTTATCTTTGGTAATTCTAAATACTTATCAAAATCTTCATAAATTAATTTTACTCTTTTTACAGATTCTAAAAAATATGTATGTTTTTTACCAAGTGCATTAATTAAAGAGTCTTCTCTTTGATAATAAAAATAAACTGGTTTATTCATCATTACATAATTTTTAACTCTTGATTTTAATGTTTGTTCAAAAACAACATCTTCGTAAACTCTAAGTGATTCATCATATATTAAATCACCAACTAATTCTCTTTTTATGAGTTTTCCCTTTGAATACATATACATACTTATTATCTTAGGATTTTCTTTTATACTTCCAAGCACTAAGTGTTTTTTTGGTACCTTAAACTCTGTAAACATACATACCTTGTTATTTCTTTTAGTATATTTTACGATTTCATAACTATCCACATAATCTGAATTATATTTAACCGCTATATCTATCATTCTTCTAACTGCATCTTTTGTTAATTCATCATCTGAATCTACAAACATTATATATTCACCTGTTGATGCTTTTAAACCAATATTTCTTGAAAAACTAACCCCTTTATTCTCACTAGAATAAAAAGGTCTAATCCTATTATCCTTTTCTGCATACTCTTTTATTATTTGCTTAGTATTATCTTTCGATGCATCATCAATAACTATTATTTCTAAATTTTTATATATTTGATTTATAACACTATCTAAGCATCTTTTGATAAATTTCTCAGAATTATATGCAGGTATAATTATGCTTACTGTCATTTTTATCACCTTATCTTTATAGATTTTAACATAATAAATACCTTTTTGCAAATAAAAAGTAGTAATTTATACTACTCTTCAAAAAAATCTATCATAATTGCTTTTTTAACTT
>ENA-OOXT01001452-OOXT01001452.1-human-gut-metagenome-genome-assembly--contig:-NODE-1452-length-15273-cov-2.580431_pt1 | contig 15273 bp, 13 predicted proteins | sample MGYA00241590_ERZ501349 | MGnify/ENA primary metagenome ERZ501349 (study PRJEB25962, sample SAMEA2042838) | human gut metagenome | biome: human gut; feature: human-associated habitat; material: faeces...
GAACTCCAAGCCGAACAGACAGCCAAGGAGAACGAAAGACTGAAGGAAGAACTCAAAGAGGCCAAGGAGAAGGCCAGCAACGCCCAGGCAGCAGCCTCACAGGCCAAGGCAGAAGCCAAAGTCGCCAAGCAGAAGGCGGCACAAGCCAAACCCGCGCCCCGCGTCACCCCCACCAGCATGAACCTCACCCACGTCAAGATCTCTGACCTCAGGGGCTATACCAACCTGCGCAACAGTCCCGGTGGCGCCGTCTGCATGCGCCTCTATGCCAACATGGACTACGACATCTATGTCAACGGCATCTCCAACGGATGGTACAACATCGCCGAGATCTATCGCCCCGATGGTTCGCGTGTGCGCCTGCATAGCAGCAACACCGGCTGGTGGATCCACCGCAGCATCTGCTATACGGTCAACTGATCCATCCCCTACTCCCGCGTTCTGACTGTCGCCTGCGGCAGCCAAAGCGGGGATATTATTCCGCCTTTCGCCCACCCTTTCTCGGTCGTATAAAAAGAAAAAGAGAAAAAAGAAGGCGAAAGTTGTTGATATTCAGATTATTGTTTGTAACTTTGCACCCGATTTGGGCCGATGTGCCCTTTTCGCAGTACAATTCACATAAAGTCTAACTTTATTAATTCATTTATTTTTAACTATTTATGATTGATTACAAGAACGTACAGCCGTTGGACGACTTCAACTGGGACGAGTTTGAGAGCGGTTCCAAGGCTGGCAATGGCGAAGGCGAACTGACCAAGGCCTACGACGAGACTCTGAACAAGATCCAGGAGCATCAGGTGGTTGAGGGTACCGTTATCTCCATCGACAAGAAGGAAGTCGTTGTCAACATCGGCTACAAGAGCGATGGTATCATTCCCGCATCTGAGTTCCGCTACAACCCCGATCTCAAGGTCGGCGATAAGGTAGAGGTCTATGTCGAGAGCCAGGAGGACAAGAACGGTCAGCTGGAGCTTTCTCACAAGAAGGCTCGTCTTCAGAAGAGCTGGGACAACATCAACAAGGCCATGGAGGGTGACGAGATCATCCAGGGCTACATCAAGAGCCGCACGAAGGGTGGCATGATCGTTGATGTATTTGGCATTGAGGCCTTCCTCCCCGGCAGCCAGATTGACGTTCACCCCATACGCGACTACGACATCTTCGTCGGCAAGACGATGGAGTTCAAGGTCGTCAAGATCAACCAGGAGTTCCGCAACGTTGTCGTCTCTCACAAAGCCCTCATCGAGGCCGAGCTGGAGGCTCAGCGCAAGGAGATCATCTCTCACCTGGAGAAGGGTCAGATTCTGGAGGGTACTGTCAAGAACATCACGACCTACGGCGTCTTCGTCGATCTCGGTGGTGTTGACGGACTCATCCACATCACCGACCTCTCTTGGGGCCGCGTGAGCGATCCTCACGAGGTGGTGGAGCTCGACCAGAAGATCAATGTCGTTATCCTCGACTTCGACCAGGAGAAGAAGCGCATTGCCCTCGGTCTGAAGCAGCTCACTCCGCATCCTTGGGATGCCCTCGATCCTAACCTCAAGGTAGGTGACAAGGTTAAGGGTAAAGTTGTCGTGATGGCTGACTACGGTGCATTCGTAGAAATCGCTCCGGGCGTTGAAGGCCTTATCCACGTAAGCGAAATGAGCTGGAGCCAGCACTTGCGCTCAGCTCAGGACTTCTTGAAGGTAGGTGATGAAGTCGAAGCTGTCATCTTGACTCTCGACCGCACTGACCGCAAGATGTCTCTCGGCATCAAGCAGCTCAAGGAAGATCCTTGGAAGGACATCGAAGTTAAATATCCTGTAGGTTCTAAGCACCACGCAAAGGTTCGCAACTTCACCAACTTCGGTGTATTTGTAGAACTCGAAGAAGGTGTTGACGGCCTCATCCACATCTCTGACCTTTCTTGGACTAAGAAGATTAAGCATCCATCAGAATTCACTCAGATTGGTGCAGACATCGAAGTTGTAGTTCTCGAAATTGACAAGGACAACCGTCGTTTGTCACTCGGCCACAAGCAGCTCGAAGAGAATCCTTGGAACGTATTCAAGACTGTCTTCACTGAAGGTAGCATCCACGAAGGAACTATCATCGAAATGCTTGACAAGGGTGCCGTTGTTCAGCTCGAATATGGTGTAGAAGGTTTCGCAACTCCTAAGCACCTCATCAAGCAGGACGGCAGCCACGCTGAACTCAACGAAAAACTTCCGTTCAAGGTGATTGAATTCAACAAGGACAGCAAGCGTATCATCCTTTCTCACAGCCGTACCTTCGAAGACGCTCAGCGTTCTGAAGCACGCGCTGAAAAGAAGGCCGCTCGCAAGTCTACCAAGAAGGAAGAAAGCACTGCAGCAATCCAGAACCAGTTGGCTTCAAACAGCTTGGGCGACAACGATGCTCTCGCTGCATTGAAGGCAAAAATGGAAAAAGGCGAATAATTCTCTGAATTAACAGAATAACCAAATTAGCGCATCAATTTTCTGAACGGGAATGCGCTTTTTTTATTCCCTCTCATGAGAACTTACAACCGTCAAATCATATTCTGGGTCAGAATATTTTTACAATGTGATTCTTTGCTCCTCAGCCATTTTCTACTCATTGCTGATAAATAACATTAGAAGCATCTCCGCCTTCGTTACAGGGGCTTCAATTGGCCTCAATCTCCAAACCTTACTTACCTCTTCACGGCCTTCACATCTTCGGAGCCAATACCACCATCCTTACCGCTTGATTATATAGGATTATTTTCCCTTGCACTAACCTGGTCGGACAAATCCTTTTCCATAAACTTGCCATAATCAGTACTTCTATCAAGACCCTCTTACACAGAGTGCGCATGCTTAGGGCAATACCTCCGTGAGGCTTCTACGTTGCGTTTTGAAAGGTATTCCCTCTTTATTTCCCACTATCCATCTGCAACGAAAACAATCTAAGAGAGTACTACTATAAACGCAAGAAAGCCGCTGAATTCAGCGGCTTTCTTGCGTTTATAGTAAAATTCATCTTGGCAACTTTGTTACCCACCAAAATTGTCGTACATAATACTTTCCGGCTCTACTCCAAGACCATCAAGCATACCGACAACGGCCTTTGACATAGGGCCAGGACCGCACATGTAGTATTCGATGTCTTCTGGAGCTTCGTGATCCTTCAAGTAGGTGTTGTACATCACCTGATGAACAAAACCTGCAGTGTACTTCACTCCTGCTGCATCTGCTGCAGGATCCGGACGGTCAAGAGCAAGATGGAAGTGGAAGTTCGGGAAGTCCTTCTCCAACTGATGGAAGTCGTCAAGATAGAAGACTTCATTCAAAGCACGTGCTCCATAGAAATAATGCATTTCGCGATCACGGCAATTCAACGTACGCGTCATGTGCATAATCTGAGCACGAAGAGGAGCCATACCAGCACCACCGCCGACCCAAATCATTTCCTTCTTGGAATCGAAGTGCGGATGGAAATCACCATAAGGACCGCTCATGATCACCTTATCACCCGGTTTGAGAGTGAAGATGTATGAAGAAGCAATACCTGGGTTGACATCCATGAATCCGCTACGATCGGCCTTAAACGGCGGAGTGGCAATACGTACGGTCAGCATGAAGACATCGCCTTCAGCAGGATAGTTAGCCATTGAATAAGCACGCACGGTTGGTTCTGTATTGACACACTTCAAAGGGAAGAGGCCAAACTTCTGCCATGCCGGAAGATATTCATCACCAATGAGGCTCTTATCAATATCCTTGTCATAATCCATAGAGAACGCAGGAATCTTGATTTGTGCGTATGAACCTGGCAAGAAATCCATGTGGGCGCCAGCAGGAAGCTGCACCTTAAATTCCTTGATGAATGTTGCCACGTTCTTGTTAGAAATGACAGTACACTCATATTCCTTAACACCAAGAACCGAATCTGGCACCACAACCGAGAGGTCGCCCTTCACCTTGCACTGGCATCCCAGACGATAGTGTTCTTTCACCTGCTTACGCGTGAAATGGCTCTTTTCAGAATCGAGGATATCACCGCCGCCTTCAACGACCTGGCATTTGCACTGTCCGCAAGAACCCTTACCGCCACACGCTGAAGAAAGATAGATTCCGTTTTCAGACAATGTTGACAGAAGGCTTGATCCTTGAGACACAGAAATTTTCTCCTTGCCATTCAATGTCAGCGTAACGTTTCCAGAAGGAGTGAGATAACGCTTGGCAATGAGCAAGATGGCCACGAGCAAAAGGATGATGACCAGGAAGACACCGATGCTCGCTATAATGAAATTAATGTTCATCGTTATTTGTGTTCTTTAGATAGTTCCTTAAATGTTTAGATGTCAAGTCCTGAGAAGCACATGAAGGCCATGGCCATCAATCCAACCGTGATGAATGTGATGCCGAGACCACGAAGGGGCTTTGGCACATCGGTATAGGCCATTTTTTCACGGATAGCAGCAAGACCAACAATTGCCAAAGTCCAACCAATACCAGAACTGATGGCATAAACAAGGGCATCGCCAATGCTGCCGATGGCTTGCGAACTGGTGGCAGGGTCCATCTGAATGCGCTGCTGCATGAAAAGACTGGCTCCCATGATGGCACAGTTTACAGCGATGAGCGGAAGGAAAATACCCAGGGCGCTATACAACGCAGGGGAGAATCGTTCCACTATCATTTCCACCAACTGCACAATACCTGCAATCACCGCGATGAAAAGGATGAAAGACAAATAGGTGAGGTCGATACCGAAAATGCCATCCTCAGACAGCACCTTGGTTTGGAGCAGATAGTCGACAGGGACCGTGACGAACAACACGAAGGTAACGGCGATGCCCAAACCTAAGGAAGTTTTCACGTTTTTGCTCACAGCCAAATAAGAGCACATGCCCAGGAAGGAAGCAAATATCATATTGTCCACGAAAATGGAGCGGACAAATAAGCTCAATGTATGTTCCATATTGAGATTTGTGATAGTGTTTGAGTTTGTTTTATTCAGGCTTCAAAGGCTGTTCCTTCGAAGCTGAAGAGTCTTACTTCTTCTCTTCTTTATTCATGGCCCGATGTGCCCAGATCACGCAGCCAAGGAGAATCATGGCCATGGCAGGCATCGTCATCATGCCGTTGTTGACATATCCAGCATCGTATGCACACTTAGGGATGATTGGGAAGCCGAGCAATGTGCCTGCGCCAAAGAGTTCACGCACCGCGCCGATGACAACCAAGATGTAAGCATAGCCAAGACCATTTCCGATACCATCGAGAAAACTTTCCCACGGTCCGTTCATCATGGCAAACGCCTCGAGACGTCCCATCAAAATACAGTTGGTAATGATAAGACCGATATACACACTCAGTTTCACGCTGACATCATAAGCAAAAGCTTTCAGCACCATGCTGACGATTGTCACCAAGGCAGCCACAACGACCAGCTGAATGATGATACGAATGCGGTTGGGAATGGTTTTACGGATGAGAGAAATGATGACGTTGCTGAAGGCCGTAATGACTGTTACAGAGAGTCCCATAACAATGGCCGGCTCCAACTGAGCGGTTACAGCGAGCGCCGAACAGATGCCGAGAACCTTTACAAGAATCGGATTGTCGAGGTTCAACGGAGCAAGAAACACTTGCTTATTGTCTTTTGAAAATAATTGACTCATGTGTATCTGCTTTTATTTTTTCAGTTTCAACAAATAATTCTTATACATTGCCAAGTATTCACGAAGCATGTTGGTGACACCATTTGAAGTGAGCGTAGCACCTGAGATGCCATCGCACTCCACTTCCGGATGTTCTCTTTTGGCACCGAACTTCACGACGGAAAGGTAATTTCCTTTTTCGTCCTGCAATTTCTGTCCCTTAAATTCGTCCTGGAAGCTCTTCTCTGCAATGAGGGCACCCAAACCAGCCGTTTCACTTTCGTGGCTAAAGAATGCACCATAAACGGTTTCGCAATCGTCGTTTACTGCAAGATAGCCCCAGATGGAACCCCAAAGACCTTTGCCAACGAGAGGGAGAACATATTTCTTCTCACCATTCACCTCACAAACAAACACTGGGAGGTTCTCTGCTGAGATATCCTTACGCTTCACCGTGAAACCGCCATCAGGCTTTACCTCGTCACCCTTTTCGTTAACGATGGGGTCAGCTTTAACAACCTGCTTATAGAGAGATTCCACCTCAGATTTCTCTGGAGTCAGATTCAGAGATGCAAGAATTTGCTTCTGCTGGTCAATTCGTTCGTTGGCCTCAGATGGTTCCTTCAGCGCAGAAGAAACAAAAGCCAGCAAGAAGGCTACAACGATAACCACGCCGCTGGCGTAAAGTACCGTATATGTATTGCTATTCGTATTTAATTTCATGACTGTGGCTTTATTTATTGTTGTTTAGCACGACGGGCACGCTTGCTGATGTTGCGCTGCACGAAGCAATAGTCGATAAGCGGAGCAAACATATTCATAAAGAGAATGGCAAGCATCATGCCTTCTGGGAAACCAGGATTGAGCACACGGATTGTAATGGCCAAAGCACCGATCAGGAAGCCATAAACAAATTTGCCGTTCTGAGTGCGGGCACTCGTCACAGGGTCTGTTGCCATAAAGACGGCACCGAAGCAGAAACCGCCAAGAACGAGGTGTTCATACCAAGGAATCTGCGCCACACCACTGTCAAGACCTGAGATATTGAAGAGATAGGCCACCAAAGCTCCGCCCACGAAAACGCTGAGCATGGTACGCCATGAGGCAATTCGCGTCCACAACAGAATGAAGGCACCGATGGCAATGGCGATGACACTTGTTTCACCGATGGAACCAGGCATCAAACCGGTAATCATGCTGGTGAAGTCGGTCGAAATTGCATGACCTGAAGCGGCTTCACCAAGAGGAGTTGCCATGGTATAAGCGTCAGGGGTCAAAGTTTTGCCAAGTCCGAACACGGCATCGTGATTAATCCATACCGTATCACCGCTCATCTTTGAGGGATAGGCAAAGAAGAGGAAGGCACGGGCGATGAGAGCAGGGTTGAAAATGTTCATACCCGTTCCGCCATAAATTTCCTTAGCGAAAATAACGGCAAAAGCCACCGCAACGGCCATCATCCATAACGGACAATCAACAGGCACAATCATCGGGATAAGCAAACCGCTCACAAGATAACCTTCCTGGATTTCCTCGTGTTTCCACTGGGCAACCACGAACTCAATGCCGAGGCCGACAGCATAAGAAACCACGATTTTAGGCAGCATGACCACCAAACCATAGAGGAACATTGTCAGCATGCTGGCTTCCAATTCAGCCTGATGATAGTGCCAATAACCAATATTATACATGCCGAACAACAATGCCGGCAAAAGAGCGATGACCACGAAAGACATGATTCGCTTTGAATCAATGGCATCATGAATGCTTACTCCAGTTTTAGAAGTGGCATTCGGCACCATCAGAAATGTTTCGACGCCCTCGAAGACAGAACGGAAAGCTTTCAGTTTGCCACCGTCTTCAAAATTCGGTCTAACCTTATCTAAAATTTTTTGTATCATAAATGTTGTTATGAATTTTAGGCATTTTCTTTTCTTAATATGTCGAGACCTTCACGCACGATACGCTGCAGTTCGAGTTTGGAAGAGTCAACAAATTCTGCCACGGCGAAATCCTCTGGAGCAACTTCATAAATACCAAGTTCTTCCTGCTTGTCAATGTCGCCCGTGATGATGGCCTTGACAAGATAGCTTGGATAAATGTCCATCGGGAACACACTCTCATATTCGCAGCTCATGATCATGTGACGCTGTCCGCCCTTGATGCGGCAGTCGAGGTCATATTTGCGCGACTTTCCGAAAAGCCATGAGAAGTAACTGTGGTTCGTTGAGAAATCTTTGAAGCGTGGGGCAATCCAGCCAAATGCTTCATGCACATCGTCGCCTTCCGGAATCACACAGATTTCCTTTGAGAATGCACCCAAGAATCCTTCAGAAGAAGATTTCTTTCCAACGAGCGGATTGCCGTTGATGATGCGTGCATGGGCGTTTGACACATCGGCCAATCCCTTCAGCACGTGCTTCAGAGGCGTACCGATTTTTGTTTCTACATACTGAGGCGCACTCACCAAAGAACCAGCAACTGCAACACGGCGCGTCAAATCAACGTGTCCGGCTTCAAGAAGATGGCCAATCATAACAACGACGTTCGGGTCGAGCGTCCAAACCACTTCTCCCTTATTGACAGGAGACACATGATTGATCTGCACACCGACGTTTCCAGCTGGGTTAGGACCAGAGAAAACACTGACTTCGACATTCTTTGTCGGAATGAAAGAAGCGCCTTCCTGTTCTGGACAGATGCCCAAATGAACCTTTGCTAACTTTGAAAGCAAATTCAAACCGCTTTTAAACGCGCCTTCGTGTCCTTTAACCACGAACGAAAAGTCTGCTGCCAAAGGCATCTTGCTGAAAGCGGAAACGAAGATGGCTTTGGGCTTGTCTGCCGGCGAAGCCACCACATCATACGGACGCTGCATGAAGAATGCAAACAGACCAGACTCCAACAAGAGGTTCAACACGTCTTCGCCATTCATTGCGTCAGCGTCCACAGCACCAAATTCTTTGTAACTCTGCTGCTTATCGGCTTTAATCACGATATCGAGCAATTTTCTACGCTCGCCACGAACAATGGCGACTACTTCCCCGCTTACGGGCGATACAAACTTGATGCGTTCTGTCGCTTTGTCAATGAAAAGAGCATCGCCCGCCTGGACATGCTCACCTTCTTTCACTGACAAACGAGGAACGACGCCTGTAAAGTCTGTCGGGGAAATGGCATAGGTTTCTGCCAATTCTAAAGGCTGCATTTTCATAGCGGCCTCTCCCTTTAGGTTAAGATCTAACCCTTTTCTGATTTTGTACAACCGTTCCATATTATTAATAATCGATTATTTCGTCAAAAATTTCTTCTTACTAAATGACTCATGTCAATGTGTACGACACGGACAATGATTTGTTTTTCAAGCACAAGACAGCATATCACCCACGCTTAAACGGGCATTAAAACGAAAACCAATTTCCAAAACATATTACGGGTTGCACCTTCTTCCGCCGCGATTCACGCGAGGAAACCGAAGGAGAATCATGGCCGTAACTGGAAATTGAACGCCTCTTCAACGCCCGATGTCCAACAGCGCTAAATACTGATGTCTTAAACTCTGCAAAGATATTGAAAAAACATGACATAATGTCCACACGAATACAAAATTACGAGCGTCTGAAGCCATTTGAAAGCATATTTCTCGCTAACGATGTGCTTTGATGCCTTGCTGTTTGTGTGAACGCCATACAGATATAAAAAACTGCAACCATAACAAGCCAACCCAGATCCTATACCTTTTATCGAACGCGGGACGAGACACAACTGCGTCTGGGACGAGAGACGACCGAATCTTGGACGAGAAACGTCCGAATCTGGGACGAGAGACGACCGAATCTGGGACGGCATTCGCCATCAAGTCGTGACTCTGGATTTTCTGTTTAGCACCAAACGTTTTCTACAGAGCAGGAATCATCCCCCATCAGGACGAGAGATGGGGATGGATTCGGCTTTTAGTGGAATCATGTAATGACAAGTAGGTAAGCAGGTATTCAACGTTATTCAACAATACCCATGCAGAAAACAGGAGTATCAGCGCAATCTCCATCTGCTGCCGTCATACACCAATTGGAGCATAACTTCTTCTGTCGCCCCCTTTTCATAAGTGACATTCAAGTAAGCCTCTGCCCCATTCCCCTTGTTGTATGGCACGAGGCGGGCGACTTCAACGCTTTTTACGTCGCCAGCCTCTTTTTTCTGGTCTGCCGCGTGTTGCTTCAACAAGACAAGCATTTGCGCTTTATATTCTGGCGTCATTTCCGCGCTCTGCATCATACATTCTATATATGAAGCATAATCTCCAGCCACATAGAATCCGTAGATTTGCTTTACGTCGTCGGCAGATACAAAATAAGGAGGAACGTCTGAAACAGACTCCTCCTTTAATTTGCTATCAGCACACGACATCATGAGCAACAGGTTCAAACCAATAACTGTCAAGACCTTTCTCATGAGACGTTTTATTTTTGTCGTATAAAAATATTAATGGGCGTTCCGCTGAAATTCCAACGCTCGCGAATTTTGTTTTCCAAGAAACGACGGTATGGCTCCTTGATGTATTGCGGCAAATTGGCATAGAAGACGAATGATGGTATCTGCGTCTCTGGAATCTGCGCACAATATTTAATCTTGATGTATTTTCCTTTGATTGAAGGTGGCGGATAAGACTCGATGAGCGGCAGCATCTCTTCGTTGAGTTTCGATGTGCTGACGCGGCGCTGTCTGTTTAAGAACACCTCCTTTGCCATTTCAAGCACCTTGAAGATACGCTGCTTCGTGAGCGCCGATGCAAAAACGATGGGGAAATCAGAAAACGGTGCCATGCGGCTTCGAATGGCATTCTCAAAATGAGAAATGGCTTGCTGGGATTTATCTTCAACCAAGTCCCATTTGTTGACCACTACAACCAATCCCTTATTGTTTCGCTGTATGACCTGGAAAATGTTCATGTCCTGTCCTTCAATTCCGCGCGTAGCATCCAAAAGAAGAATGCAGACGTCAGAATTTTCGATGGCGCGAATGGAGCGCATGACGGAATAAAATTCCAAATCCTCCGTCACCTTGTTTTTCTTGCGGATACCAGCAGTGTCAACCAAGAAGAAGTCAAAGCCGAATTTGGTGTAGCGCGTCAAGATGCTGTCGCGCGTTGTGCCGGCAATGTCCGTGACGATATGGCGGTCTTCCCCAATAAAGGCATTGATGATGCTGCTCTTTCCGACATTTGGACGGCCAACGACAGAGAAACGCGGAATGCTGTTGTCCTCATCGTTACCATTGTCTTCTGGGCCCATTTTATTGAGAATTTCGTCCAAAAGATCGCCCGTTCCGCTTCCCGTTGCAGCCGAGATGCAGAATGGCTCGCCAAGTCCCAATGAATAAAACTCAGCTGAGTTATATCTGTCTTCGTTGTTGTCTGTCTTGTTGGCACAAAGGATGACAGGCACCTTTGTTTGGCGGAGAATCTTTGCAACCTGCAAGTCCAAGTCTGTCTCTCCGTTTTTCACGTCAACGAGAAACAAAATGACGTCGGCTTCCTGTGTTGCAAGAATCACCTGCTTGCGGATTTCCTCCTCGAAAATATCGTCAGAGTTGACCACCCATCCGCCGGTGTCTACCAGAGAAAACTCCCGCTTTCCCCATTCGCACTTGCCATATTGGCGATCGCGAGTAGTTCCGGCTTCATCGCTAACGATGGCCTGACGCGTCCCCGTCAGTCTGTTGAACAAGGTTGACTTTCCAACGTTTGGACGACCAACGATTGCTACTAATTTTGACATAGTGTGTTATATTGTATTATGTTTACTAATCAAGTTTATATCCATAAGCCTCCAGTCTCTTCGACGAATTTCGCCAGTCTTTATCGACCTTGACAAAGACCTGAAGGTAAATGTGTTTGCCGAAAAACTTCTCAAGCGTTTTCCGGGCTTCGGTCGACACCTTCTTCAAGGCCACACCTTGATGGCCGATGATGATGCCCTTCTGACTTTCACGCTCCACAAAAATGAGGGCGTTGATGTGAATCTGCTGGTCTGTTTCCTTGAAACTCTCAACCAACACTTCCGTTGCATAAGGAATTTCCTTATCGTAATATAGCAAGATTTTTTCACGAATGATTTCCGTCACGAAAAAACGCGCTGGTTTGTCGGTCCACTGGTCTTTATCGAAATAAGGCGGTGAATCTGGCAAAAGTTCCTTGATACGAGCCAGCACATTGTCGACGTTGAATTTAGCAGAAGCCGACACGGGAAAGATCTCAGCCTTAGGTATCAACTCATGCCAAGTGTCAACCAGCGATTCCAACTGCTTTTGGTTTGAAAGATCGATTTTATTTATCAACACGAGAATGGGCACATTCAAATGCTCCACCTTCTTCAGGAAGTCGCTGTTCTTGTCAATTTTCTCAACAACGTCTGTCACGTAAAGCAAGACGTCTGCGTCCTGCAAAGCCGACTCGGAAAATGCCAACATCGACTCCTGCAACTTGTAATTTGGCTTCAACACCCCTGGGGTATCCGAAAATACGATTTGCGCATCCTCCGTATTGATGATACCCATGATGCGATGGCGTGTTGTCTGCGCCTTAAAAGTGGCAATGGAAATACGCTCACCGACAAAGAGATTCATGAGCGTTGATTTTCCTACATTCGGGTTACCGACGATATTTACGAAACCGGCTTTGTGCATGGCTGTTTAACAGGTAATCAATATTTGTTTTAGTGTTTATTTCTTGTGGCTGGTACTGACAGAGGCGTTTCTCTGCTCCATTGCCAGTTGCATGGTGTGCTACGCTCTTCTTCCTGACTGTCAGAAAAAAGCGACGCACCAATTATAAGAAATCAAATTTAAGCGTCCATCTGAAAACGGAAAGGATGCCGACAAAAACGGCATCTTTCAAAGCAACGCCCAAGATTTCTTATCTGAATTCTGAGAATGTGCAACAGCATGCCCCGCCTGTCGGCAAGATGCCATTACAAAAAAGGACAAGGAAGTCGAAAGTCGATGGTTTTGCCCATGACCTTCGGCTTCCTTGAATTATTAATTGTATTTGTCAAGAATGGGCCAAGTAAATTACTTAGATCCGTCATACGCCCACTTAACGTAGGCAGCACCCCAAGTGAATCCAGCTCCAAAGGCCGTCAAAATCAAATTGTCGCCCTTCTTAAGCTGCTTCTCGTAATCCCACAAAGCCAAAGGCAATGTTCCCGCAGAAGTATTACCATAACGCTGGATGTTGAGCATCACCTTGTCCATAGACAATTCCAGACGATGAGCTACGGCCTCAATGATTCTGACATTGGCCTGATGAGGAATAACCCAAGCGATGTTGTCCTTGTCGAGGTGATTACGTTCAGCAATAAGTGCGCAGGCATCGCTCATGTTTGTTACAGCGAACTTAAACACCGTGCGGCCTTCCTGATGCAGATAGTGCATGCGATGGTCGATGGTGAAATAAGAAGGACTGCAAACAGAACCGCCAGCCTTCAGGCACAAGAAAGGAAGTCCCTTTCCATCCGCACGCAGGAAGGAATCCTGCCATCCCATGCCCTCTTCAAGAGAAGGCTCAACCATAACAGCGGCAGCACCGTCACCAAAAATCGGGCAAGTGGCGCGGTCTGTGTAATCCACGATGCTGGACATCTTGTCGGCACCGCAAACAACGATTTTCTTATAGCGTCCACTCTGGATCATGCCTGAAGCAGCATCCATGGCAAACAAGAATCCGCAGCAAGCAGCCTGCATATCAATGGCAAAGGCATTCTTCATACCGAGACGCCCAACCACGATTGAAGACGTTGAAGGGAAATGATAGTCGGGAGTTGTTGTGGCAATGATGACGCAATCAACTTCCTGAGGATCAGTGCCAGTTTTTTCCAGCAACTGTTTTACAGCCTTACGCGCCATATAGCTGGTTCCAAGACCTTCCTCATTCAAGATGCGACGTTCCTTAATGCCGATTCTTGTCATAATCCATTCGTCGTTGGTGTCAACCATACGAGAAAGTTCGTCGTTGTTCAGCACATATTCAGGGACGTAGCCACCCACGCCTGTAATGACGGCATTAATTTTTTCCATATATTATTATAACTTGAAGACTTCTTAATTTTCAGCCCGCCACCCGATACCAAAACTCAGAAACATTTCGCTCAGACGAATCTCATTTCTGACAGATGAAAGGATGGCACACTAAACCTCAAAGAGGAGAACGGCCTGATAAAAGACGTTGTCCTCCTCTTTAATAGTAAGAATAAATGATTACTCTGCAACTTCTTCCTTCACGATGGCCAACTTGCCGCGATAGTATCCGCAAGACGGGCAAACCGTGTGATAAATGTGCCAGCCACCGCAGTTAGGGCAAACAGCCAACGTAGGTGCTACAGCCTTATCATGAGTTCTACGTTTCAGAGTTCTCGTTTTAGATTGTCTTCTTTTAGGATGTGCCATTTCTATTTAATACTTTAATTGGTTAATATTCCATGGTCGTTATTCCGCTTCTTCGGCTTCTTCGTCGCCTTGTTCGCTTCCGAATGCTCTCAAGTGTTCCACCATGTCGGGATTACACTGGCCCGCTGGGTGAATTCGTTGCAATGGAAGAGACAATTCAACAGCCTCGTATACATCCCACGCCAGGTCATACACATTTATTCGCGGTGGCAACACGCGAGCTTCCTCATTTGAGGGTTCGCCATCGCCAAAATATACTAAGGCTTCGTCTTCGACATCAACGTCATAAACCACGCGTTCCAAGCAGCGGTCGCATAAAACGCTAACTTCCCCTTTTGCCGTGAACTGAACGCTAAAATAATCTCCAGCGTTTTCTTTCACAGATGCAGTCACTTGCAATTGGCCACCAACAATTTCCTCTTGATCCATTTCTTCAAAAAAAGAATCTGAGAGGCTGAAATTTTGCTTCTGCCCACTGCGGGCGGCTGCAAACAAGTCTATCTGCAAGGTATTGTTACTCGTCATAGCGGCTGCAAAGATACTATTTTTTTTTGAAAGCAATATTTTTTTGGGCTTTTATACGCTTGAAAATAAAATTATTCGTGGTTTTTTTGCCATACAAGCGGATTTTCGCCCCCGATTTTCAGTCGAGTTTATGAATAACCAATCCGCTACGAAGTTTCGGCTCAAACCATGTGGCCTTTGGCGGCATTATGTTTCCGCTGTCGGCAATATCCATGATTTGCTGCATACTAACGGGATAGAGAGCGAGCGCCATTTTCATTTCGCCGCTGTCCACACGCCTTTTCAGTTCACCCAAACCGCGCAACCCTCCAACAAAATCTATGCGCTTGTCGCTCCGCAAGTCTTTTATGTTCAGGATTTCATCCAATATGAGACGCGAAGAGATGTCTACATCCAAGACCCCAATTGGATCGTTTTCGTTGAACGTTCCAGGTTTGGCTTCCAAACTGTACCATTTGCCACCGACATACAATGAAAACTCGTGCATCTTCTGCGGACGATAATTCTCTTCGCCCTTGCAAGCAACCGTAAAGTTTTTCTCCAAAGCCTTCAGGAAGTCCTCTTCCGAAAGTCCGTTCAGGTCTTTAACCACACGATTGTAATCCAAGATTGTAAGTTGCTCTGCCGGAAAACACACGGCCATATAATAATCGTGCTCTCCCCTGCCCTCT
>ENA-OOXT01001466-OOXT01001466.1-human-gut-metagenome-genome-assembly--contig:-NODE-1466-length-15167-cov-3.332650_pt1 | contig 15167 bp, 10 predicted proteins | sample MGYA00241590_ERZ501349 | MGnify/ENA primary metagenome ERZ501349 (study PRJEB25962, sample SAMEA2042838) | human gut metagenome | biome: human gut; feature: human-associated habitat; material: faeces...
GGGCATCCGGAGTGGTTACGGCTGCTACGTTGTTGATGGGAACCATGCTTCCGTAAGAATCGACACGGATTCCGTCCAGCAAACGAACATCGGCTTTTCCGGCACGGATGTGGGCCAATGATTCTTCCAGATACATTACGGCCATATCCATTTTCTCTTGTGCTTCGTCTAAGATGTCTTTTACGTCTTTCATATTTCTATTGTTTGAAGTAGCTTTTAGTTTGAAACTTTGCAAATATAATTGTTTCACGACAGATTACACAGATTTACACAGATTATTTTATCCGATAATCTGTGTAAATCTAAATCCGTATCCATTAATGTAAACCGGCGGATGTACGCCGAGGAATGTCAGTTATGTACCAGCGTCCCTATTTCTTCGCCTTGCATTACTTTCTTCAGGTTGCCTACGGTGTCCATGTCGAAGACGATGATGGGCAGGTTGTTTTCCTTGCACATGCAGGTAGCCGTAAGGTCCATGACTTTCAGGCCGCGTTTCAGCACTTCGTCGTAAGTGATGTCGTGGAATTTCGTTGCCGTAGGGTCTTTCTCCGGGTCGGCGGTGTAGATGCCGTCAACGCGGGTGCCTTTCAGCATGACGTCCGCTTCTATTTCGATGCCGCGGAGGCTGGAGCCGGTATCGGTCGTGAAGAACGGGTTGCCCGTTCCGGCAGACATGATAACCACTTCACCTGCTTCCATACACTCGATGGCTTTCCATTTATTGTAGAATTCGCCGATAGGCTCCATGCGGATAGCTGTGAGCACCTTAGTCTTCACGCCCAGTGCGCCGAGCGCCGAGCTGAGTGCGAGCGAGTTGATGACGGTAGCGCACATGCCCATCTGGTCGCCCTTCACGCGGTCGAAGCCTTTCGATGCACCGCTGAGTCCGCGGAAGATGTTGCCGCCACCGATGACGATGCCAATCTGCACGCCCATTTCGTGTACTTCCTTAATCTGCTCTGCGTATTCGCCCAGACGAACGGGGTCGATACCGAAGCTCTGCTTGCCCATGAGGCTCTCGCCACTGAGCTTGAGAAGAATTCTCTTGAATTTTGCCATGTTGTATGTTTCGTTTGTTTTATTTGTTATTGTTGGGGTGTTCTCTCTGCTTGGTTGGTGCACCTTAGGGGGTGCGGCTGTCTCAGCTGCACCAACAGAGCTGTAGGTGCTATTCTTTGGTTGGTTGGTGCTATTCTTTGCTTGGTGCACTCTTGCTTGGTTGGTGCACTTGAGACAAGTGCACCCCCTTGTGATGCAAATGTACTGCTTTTTCGTGATGTAGCCAAACCATTATAGGATAAACCTCACTTCCTTCATCCAATACGTGCGTTCTTGCCCATTTGCGTCGATGAGATGCAGGCATCCGTTGGGTGCAACGCGGCTTATGCGTGCCTCGAAGTGCTCATGCGTAGCGCAGTCTTCGTAGGCGTGCAGCCCCTCGCGACGGAACAGCGCAGCGTTGTATTCGTGGATGATGCCGCTGATGTCGCCCTCGATAGCACGCTGGTAGTATTCGTTGAAGCTAAGAAGCACGGCATCAAGCACCTCGTTGAGTGGTGTCTCTATACCTATTATATTATATAGCGATACTGGATTGGGCGCATTGCTGCGAAACTCGTGTTGGTTCACGTTCAGGCCGATGCCGTACACGCAGCGCTCTATGCGTTTCCCCTTTACGGTGGTCTCGATGAGCGTACCGCTAATCTTGCGGTCGTGCCAGTAGATGTCGTTGGGCCACTTCAGCGTGATGTGGTCGGTGTACTGGTCGAGTGCCGCCTTCAGCGCCAGTGCGCCAGCCATCGACAGCACATACTGGTCAGTCACGGCTATGTTCTGCGGACAGGTGAGTATGGAGAACAGCAGGTTCTTGCCTCGCTCGCTCTCCCACGAGTTGCCAGCCTGGCCGCGTCCTGCCGTCTGATATTCAGCCACCGCTACCACCATCTCCTTAGGCGGTGGAACGGGGTGAGCAAGAAGCACATCGTTCGTCGACGTGGTCTCCGTGAGTTTTAGTATCTTCATTTTCAGAGTTTTGAATTCAAAATGCCAAGCACGGGTTGAACGCATCGACGATGTGCTCCACTTGCGCCGTCTCCTTCGTGCCGCCAATAATGGAAATCACGTCGAAGCGCAGTTCGTCGAGCACGTTGAGCATCTTCACATACGAGTCGGCAGCCATGCCGATGTTGCGAATCTTCCTTCGGTCTACAGCCTCCTCAGGCTTTGTAATGACATCCGTAGCTCGCGTCTTCACCTCCACGAACACGATGGTGCGCAGGTCGGGCGACCGCGCGATGATGTCAATGTCGCGGTGTCCGTCGCGCCAGTCGCGCTCAATAATCTCGTATCCCGAGTTGCGCAGATATTCGGCAGCCATCTCCTCGCCCCATTTTCCCGTGTCGTTATGCTTTGCCATGTTGTTCGTTTTGCAGGCAAAGGTACAGCTATTTGAAGAGACGACAAAGCAAGTAGGCTTGTTTTTGTTTAATTCGACCTCTACCACGTTATGGAGTACGGCTACTTTGTACTTCTATGTACGGCAATAATAGTCGTTTGATGTTAAAATTGAATGGTATTGATATATTTTTCGTGTAAACCTTGCTTGTTATGATAAAATATCATTAAATTTGCAGTGGCTCTCAAGTCTGTGTGTCAAATTGGGTTCGCTCAATGTCGCTAAGCAGACAGCCAACGCCGAGCTGAAAACTGAGAAGTCCAAACAACTTTCTCGGTAATAAGCGGGCTATGGGTGGGAAGAGAGTCAAGACATATAGAAGGCGTTTATCTGACGCTGTGTTTGAGACGAACTGGAATCTTGCAAATGAAAGTTTATTATAGTCTTGAACGTAGCCAACGGTAGATGTCCCGGGTGTGATTTATCAATTCCCGTGGAGACCTTGTAAGCATAGATTGCACCATTTTGGATGCAATCAAATGTATTATATGGGTTTCTTTACGGTAATGGTTTTCATATCGGCGTGGGCTCTGACGTTGTCTGTTCAACTATAATAGGCAATGCAAGAGCCTCAGTTCGTGGAATGGACAACAGGACGATTCCACGCTTTTTTTATGTCAATAATTGCAGACTTAACGCCTGACATAAGAAACGATATGAACGCATTGCTTAATGCGCATACCCCCAGAGGTCGAAGCAGATCTACTCACGTTGGACTTACCTCCAACGTCCTCCCCGAAGCTCAACGCTCACAAACTGGGGTGTCCTCGGACTATGTGCAAAAGGCAAATCACGAATGGTTCGTGTTGCGAGTGACTTACAACAGAACAGAGAAAGCTTGCGACATCATATCTACAGCCAATGTGCAGTCATATATGCCTATGCATTATGTTATTAAGAAAGAGATTGGGAAGAAGAAGCGAATGTTACAGCCTCTTCTTCCCAATCTCTTTTTTGTATATGCTACAAGGGAGACTGTAAACTCCATTATCAAGAAAAAGGGAGAAGAGACATCTGTTTTAAAATTTTATCTTGATAAGACAAAACCATTGGAGGACAATGGCAAACATCCCCCTCTCACCATCCCATTTACATCAATGACGAACTTTATCAAAGCTACAAGTACAGACAGTGAGCATGTACGTATAGTGTCTGCGGAACAATGTCATTATAGAAGTGGTGATATAGTAAAGGTGATTGATGGAGAATTTAAGGGAGTAACAGGTCGTGTGGCTCGTATTGCAGGACAACAACGTGTCGTTGTGGAAATATCAGGGCTATGCTTAGTCGCAACAGCTTATATACCAAATGGATTTTTAAAGAAAGAAAATCATTAGTGTCCCAATTTAAAGTGACACGAATGTTAGAATCTTATTGGTGACTTTGCCATTGAACAACATATGTTATACGTAATCATCATAAATATACTGACTTTTCTTATATATGCGTATGACAAACACTGTGCCCGTAAGGCCAAGTGGCGTATATCAGAAAAAGTTTTGCTGTCATTTACCTGGTTGGGAGGTAGTTTGGGAGCATATCTTGCCATGTGTTTATTGCACCACAAAACGCGACATAAGAAATTTCAAATACTTGTGCCTGTTATCTTGACACTGCACATTATATTACTACTAATAATAACCGAGTAAACATAAAACCAACAATTATGAACATTTCACTAATTGCAAATACCGGAATACAGTTTCATTCTTCTGATTTAGAAGTGAAAGCAGAAGAAAACTTCCTTGACAAAGATGGAAATTTCCTTAATCCACTTGCGTTGAAAGACGAGAATGGTTTTGATATTCCATTAGCTTTTCATGAGAGTTATGATATAATTGAAGACGTGTGGACATTGGAACTTGTTGCAACTTTTTCCGAAGGTCAAACCGTAAGAGTGGACGATTTACGTAACCATCGTCCTACACCTTATTTATATACAGATGCTCTTGGTAAAGAATATCTAGTAGACGAGACAAAAATCGATTTCTCCACATTGGATGTTCTTGACGAGAATGAATGTTATAGCGACTATTGCTTTGCCGGATCTATTAAAGAACGCCTTGCAAAGGGAGAATGTCCGCTTGACACCATTGAGAACCATTGGCTTCCAATACCAATGTTTGAGAAAGATTCTACAGGAAATAGCGTGTTCGGTCCGACCGGTTGGTGCCGTATGAAACTCGTGCCTGTAACCAAAATGAAAAATGTGCGCAGATATCATATTGTATGGGCATTTGATACGACATCTGTAAAAAATGACATGTCTGGAGTAAAACCATTCTTCTATGATGGTGAAAGCGAAAAGCACTACTCTGTCTGTGGCAGTCCGTCATTAATGTTCAACTTCTTTTCGCCGAAGCCTTACGACTGCGAATGGGTTGACGACTACATCGCAACACTCATACATGGCAGCAAGGAGAACTCTGAATTGACTACAACAGAAGGTGGAGTGACACATTTCAGATACATTGCATATTACATTACAATAGTATCTTATTTGAAGAAACTTGGAATTTCGCCAGATATAACGCTTTATACTGACGAAGAAACGGCAAAACCCGTTGACCTCGTTCTTGATATTGGTAACTCGCGTACATGTGGTGTGCTTTTTGAAAATGCAGACTTTACAAAGGTTGAGATGTTGCAACTTCAAGACTTGACAGAGCCTTGGAAAATCTACAGAAAGCCTTTCGACATGCGTCTTGCATTTCATAATTGCACGTTCGGAGAGATGGATATACCAGACACATTTCTTTGGCAAAGTTTCCTGCGCATTGGAGATGAGGCTATAAAGCTTATCTATAAATCGCGTCCTAAAAATGGCGTAGCCCAAAAGACTACCAACTACTCAAGCCCTAAACGTTATCTTTGGGACAACAGCCAGTTTGACGGACAGTGGGATTTCCTCACTACAGAGGATGAAGAAACAACATCGCTCAATCGTTATATAAATGTGAAGGGACTTTCAGAGCAGTTTGATAGCGACGGAACACTTCGCCGCAATCAAAATGGTGGCATATATAGTTCGTTCTCACGCCGTTCGCTTATGACGTTTGTAATGATTGAAATACTGCAACAGGCCAATTGCCAGATAAACAGTCAGGCATTTAGAGACAATCGGGGCGATGTAAATGTGCCACGAAAGTTGCGGAATATCATCATTACATGTCCGACTGCCATGCCTAAGGAGGAGCAGATCATACTGCGACAGTGTGCAGAAGAAGCATACATATCGTTGTTAAGATGCAAAGATCCAGACCTCTATTATCAACCATATAATCCTACGGAGTGGAAAAATAAAATAAAGATTGTACCATCAGTCGAGGACTTGTCGTACAATCCGAATAACCCTACAGCAAAAAATACAAAAACCGAATGGAATTACGATGAAGCAACATGTTGCCAACTCGTTTATCTATATGCAGAAGTAGCGCAGCGTTACCTTAATCACTGTGAAGATTTTTTCAACCTGTATGGACATGTGCGCAAAGAGTTTATCGAAGACGGCTACAATCGTAAGTCGCTGACAATAGGCTCTATAGATATAGGTGCTGGAACTACCGACCTTATGATTTGCGCATACAAATACGACGAGAAAGGCGTTTGTAAACTAACACCAAAACCTCTTTTCTGGGATAGTTTCTACTACGCAGGAGACGACTTGCTTGAAGAGATTGTACGTTCTGTCATCATCGAAGGTCAGGCAAAGGAGGTTGCTGGCGTTTATGAAGGTCCTATATTTAATGCGATATGTTCCAATTATATGGCTCTTGGAGATGAGGACTTCATTGAAGCACTAAATCTGAAAGGCAAGGTGAGCTTTGTGGGTATGAATGATGCTGAAAAGCATGAATGTAAACTTATCTACGCTTCTCGCGAGACATCAGAACGTATCCATAACTTCTTTGGCAAGGACAAAGCGCTCATGGACTATAAAGATCGTATTATGCGTCAAGACTTTAATGTTCAGATATCAGTACCAATGGGACTAAAAATGCTTGACATGCTACGTCAAGGACGAAAAATGGGGTTGTTGCGTTATGAAGATTTCTTCAACGAGTTGCAACCGGCTACTTTTATCCTCGACCACTTCGCAAAGCATTTCAGCATTGTTGCTAACGGAAAGACCTATGTTGATATTGATTTCAAGAAGATCGTATGGAACTTTAATGCAGAGAACATCTCAAGGATAGTGATTGCAAAGATAGAACCATTGATGAAGCAGCTTGCAATTGTACTCAATACATACCAATGCGACATCGTGCTACTTGCAGGCAAGCCGACTTCGCTGTCTGCTATAACTGACCTTTTCTTGAAATATTATCCGACATCGCCAAACCGCCTAATTCGTCTTAACGATTATCGCGTCGGGGAATGGTATCCGTTTGCTGACGGACTCGGTTACTTCAGTGATCAAAAGTCGCTTGTTGCAATAGGAGCAATGATTGGATATATGGCATCGAATGGAGGTATAAATGGCTTCCATATGGATATGTCACACATAAAGAAAGAAATGGTCTCCACTGCAAATTATATGGGACTATACAATACTGTCAACCAAAAAATAGCAGAAGCAACACTCACACCAGATCAAAACACAACCACATTTGAGGTGCATGGATTCCCTCTCTTCGTAGGTTGCAAGCAACTGGTGTCACAATTTTATCAGGCACGACCGATATTTGCTCTCAATCTTGCTGAAGGTGTTGACCTGCATAGTATATCGTTGCCACTAAAAGTTTCGGTATCAAGAAACTACTCGCTTGACAAAGAAACACTAAAACTCGTATCGGTAGTTGACGCAGCCGGTAAGCCTTTCTCTCTGCAGAAGCTTCACTTCGGGGTGCAGAGCCTTGCAAGCGATGGTGCCTACTGGCTTGACAAGGGTGAGTTTGTGTTGAGTATAAACGGATAAACTAAAGACCCATAATTATTATGAATGATATAATTGAAATCCAAAATAACGAACTGGTAGCAAATGTAAGTTCGCAAATAAATGCCATCAACGACTTCATTGCATGGGCGGATGCTCACTTGCAAGATAGTCGACGTGATGAAACATTTAAAAACCTTATCAATGTACGTCGTAAATTGAAACGGTTATGTTTCTCTCTTGAACGAAATCCGGCTATAGCAGCCTTCGGTGAAAGCCAAAAGGGAAAGAGTTACGTTATCAGTTCGCTGCTTGCCCGTCAGGGGCAGCAGTTTATGGTAACAGATCCGATAACGGGGGAAGTGTACAATTTCGTTGAACAGCTCAATCCTCTCACACGTGACACTGAAGCTACAGGAGTTGCGACATGCTTTACAAGTTATTACGAAGTGCCAGACAAACATTATCCGGTACTTATTAATGTGTTGTCTGTTGCGGACGTATTGCAGATCCTTTGCGACACGGCATATAATGACGTTAATAGACATTCTATCATAGATCAAGAGGATATTGACGAGTTTATGCAAGCTCTTGAACGTCGCTATAAAGGAGCACCAAGGGTACAGTCGTACCTTGATGAGGACGATGTAATGAACATACGCCAATATGTGGAAGAACATATAGGTGGTGCAAAAGCAAAAGAATTGTTGGATTCTTGTTTCTTTGATGTTTTGGCACGCATCGTTCCTAAGGTGCAGCCACGCGAATGGTCGCAGATAATGTCAAAGATGTGGTACGACAATTCTGACATAACAAGACTTTTTGTCGGATTGCTACGTGGCTATGAAACACTTAGTTTCTCCAACAGGGTTTATATTCCAATAAGTGCGTTGCTCAATACAACAACAACACTTATGAGTTCATCATGTCTTCAGAGAATAGATGTATCTATGCCAATAACCGGCAATACAGACCTCAATTTAGGTACAGATTTGATAACGAATGAGCAAATAGTCATAAAAGGATTCTCGAAGAGTATTCTTTCTGCTCTTACCGCAGAGGTTGTGTTTCAGGTACCTCAAGAAACAATCACAGAGGAACTGAGTTATTGCTTTGATGGTATTACTGGTGACACAAATAGACAACGCCTTCTTTCAAAAGGCTGGAACAAGAAGGTACATAAAGACTTCCTTAACACTGTTGATATTTTTGACTTTCCAGGAGCTCGCGCTGCACTGGAACTCAGTGAAGAACAGATAAACGTAGAGTTGAATAATAAAATGCTTCTGCGTGGCAAGGTACGTTATCTATTCAATAAGTATAATGACGAACGTCTCATAAACGTCCTTATGCTCTGCCACGACCATATGCAAAATGGTCCAACAGTGATACCAGGACTCGTAGAGCGATGGGTGAAACAGAATGTAGGAGCTTCATCACGTGAACGAACTGCTTTTCTAGATAAGAGTATCGTATCACCGTTATTTGTCATAGCTACAAAATTCAACATAGACATGAGTCGTTCAGTACAGAGTGGTGGCGACGATTTGATAGACAAGCGATGGGAGGATCGCTATCGTAAGGTGCTCTATGAGCAAGTGCTTCAGGCAAACAGCCTGACATGGTTTGATAATTGGACGGAACGTGGAGGATTTCGTAATACATACCTGTTGCGCGACTATAAATTTTCGGGAGAAAAAGGTAATCGCCTCTTTGACGGATTTGAAATAAATGGAAAAGAGACTGGTGAAATAGATGCCGATTTCCATAACAAATTGCGCAATAGCTTTACGAAAAGTGCTGACGTAAAGAATTTCTTCGACGATCCGGAACTTGCATGGGATGCAGCTGCAACCATGAATAACGATGGTGCGACACGCATTATCGAAAATCTGGGCATAGTAGCATCCAATGCAAAAGAAAGTCGTCTATATAAATATCAAGCAGAAGTAAAAGGACTACATAGCCAGATCTTGCAACTGATGCAAGAGTATTATCACGATGATAATGAAGAGAACGTGCTTCAGAAGGCAATAGCAAGAAGCGGAGCTATCATTGCCGAACTAGATGTTGTTTGCGGAAAAGACAACTATTTCTTCGGACGTATGATGCAGAACCTGCAGATCTCTGAAAACTACGTGTTCGACTTCTACTATTCGCAGCTCAACAACACTAAAATGATTGCAGATCGCGATATGAAGGAGTACGACCTCATTCTCTCACGTTGTCATGGTAGGCTCTCTGTTGCAAATAACTTTGACACCAATATGGAGATTCTGCGACAGGAGTATCACTTCCCTACCATTGTAGATTGTAAGGAATTCTTTGAAACAACAAAGGGTATATCGCTCGAAAAACTGTTCACATGCGATTTTAAACAGAAAAGCAATTCTGAACAGATGGCAGAAGGCATTGTGACAAAATGGATTGAGGATGCAAAATCTCAGAAAAACTTGAAGTTCTACGAGTCTGAAGGATGTAATACTCTCACAATCTTGGATCTTATAGAGAATATCAAATCGGTTGCAGATGCGACCAATCTTGTTGGTATAATATCCAAGACAATAAGTCCGTTTGTAGATGCCATTTCCGTGCCTCACCAAATTCTTGATATGATAGCCGATACTACAGCGGAAATCATCAATGAGTTTGTTGTAACATTCGGGTTTGAGTATTACTCCCCCAATAAACTGGAGGAATTGAAACTCATAAGCGAAAAGAACAATCTACACCTGTCGTTTGATTACGGAGTAAGCAATAATGCACCAATGAGTAATGAAGAGTTGTCAAACCTCTTTGATGACATACGTCCTACAGAAGAAAACACTAATCTTACGGCGTTACCTTCATTTGTCAATTACAACAAGTGGATTGATATGCTTCTCGTTTCGTTCATTGCTTCATACAACGTACCTAACTACGACATTGAGGCTAATAAAGCATTAGGCAAATTGTTGGATACTTACAAGGCAATATAATGGATATTCACCATTCATATATAAAGGACTTCATACTGCCCCAAGTAAAGTCGGTCATAGTGACCGACTACTACAAGGGGATACAAGGGGCGTTGTCGGCAAGGAAGGATTTTGCTTATAGTGACTTCTTTGCCATACCACGTTTGCGTACAAAAACGGAGATCACTTGGGCCACAGAAGCTTTCAACAGCAAGCCAACATCCCTCTCTGAGTTAAATGGAGACGACAAGGATTACTATTCTATCGAGTTCAAGAAACGTATAGAAGCGGTAGAAACCCTTATCGAAACTCTCAACAATGAAGAGGATGGTGCACCACTTGCAGAAATCCTCAAAAAAGCAATAATATATGTTGATGAACAATCTGTATATTGTGCTGAAGGCAAAGTCGTTCTTGTAAATTGGGGTATCATTCCGCGTAATGCCCAGATTGGAATTGGAGGCATATATAAGAATGGTAACTTTGTGGGGACATGGAACCATATAAAGGCTTATGCAACAAAGTCACGTATAGATAATAAAAAATCAGATGGTGGCATAGAAGCCCAACCGGCAACAGAAAACCTGCAGGCAACAGAAACATACAGGAGGGTTGAAACGGGGGAAAGCGCAACTTGTAGCGAAGCAGAAGGAAACGCACAATCAGCGATTGTTAATGTTGAACAGCCCAAGCCTATAGTGACTAATGCAAGTACAGGCAACAAGACATTGATTATGTCTGAAAAAGACAAAGCTGATGAAGATAGGCAAGAGCAGGAGGCTGTAAATAAAGAAAGACCATTGTCAAATCCAAAAGCACCGACACGGGAAACTGAAAAGCCGACCAAGATAACCGATTGGCAGACACTTATGAAAACCTTATGGACAGCTATCGTATTCTTGCTTGGAAAACTTTGGTGGCTGCTGCTCTCCATGTTTGTCATCTTCGGTTTGCTTTATCTGTGCCGCAACTGCCAGGGACCTTTGAATAAGGTGAATCCCTACTACAGTCCGCTGCCAGAACATCCGCACCTTCTTCCTATTGAAGACAATGAAGTGGGGCTTAGTTCGGACTGCACGATATACGTAGCGAAAGACCGACTGAACATTATCTTGAAAGATTTCAGCGATGAAGGAATGTTAAATTGGGCAAAGGCTTTCAAGAAAGCATACCCTGGCTCTGAATACGAGGTGTACTTCTACGACAAGCAAACGGGATTGATGCAGATAAAGGTTCCTTCGGACAAACAAGAGCAAGTGAAGAAGGAAATCAAAGAAAAGATTCCAGACATAGCATTCGATGTGATGTATGAGACTGTTTCTTCGTTGCCTGCAACGTCCTTTAACGATCCTGAGTTCAAGAATGAAGCATACTCATGGTATATGAGGGCTATCGGAGTTTACAACGCGTGGAAGACAACTCTCGGAAGCGACGAGGTGATAGTGGCGGTCGTAGATAACGGATTCGATTTGACGCATCCGGAGTTACAAGGAAAAATAGTAGGTGCATACAACGTATTTTCGCAAAATGACAATGTGAAACCTATATTCACCCAAAGGGGAGAGGATGCTCATGGTACCCATGTGGCTGCCACTGCTGTCGGAAACATCAACAATGGATCCGGCTTATCGGGCATTGCACCAAAATGTAGGCTTATGCCTATACAGGTAGCAAACGACAACAACGAGGGATATATCGGTAATCAAGCCATCCTTATGGGAGTGGAATACGCTATAGACAACGGAGCCGATGTTATAAATGTGTCATTAGGCCTGTGTGCATCGAAACAGATAAGACAACTGTCTGAAGGCGAACAGCTTAACTTCATAAGCAGTCAGCTGAAATATGAGGAACAACTATGGAACCGGATTGTTGAAAAGGCACGCCAACACAACTGTATCATTGTTGTCGCTGCAGGCAACGATAACATTATTGCAGGAATAGACCCGAACAAACGCAATTTGTCAACGGTACGTGTGTCGGCAGTGACAGCATTAAGTCAAAAGGCAGAATTCAGCAACTATGGATGTTATCCTAACTTGCAACGCGAATATTCTTCCGTTTCAGCTCCTGGTGTAGATATCTACAATGCAGCGCCACATGGAAAGTACAAAACGATGAGCGGAACAAGTATGGCTGCTCCTATTGTAACGGGGGTGGTTGCACTGTTGAAAAGCGAGAACCGAAACCTGACAGCAGAACAGATTATAGACATTCTCAAACGCACTGGAAAAAGGGTGGACTCGAAGATCGGACCAATGGTTAACGCTGAATATGCCATTAGATGCATAAACGGAGATGCAAAGCCAAAGACGTGCAGCGCAATTGTCCAACGCTTGCGTGAATTGGCGGCAGAGATGGATAGCTTGAGAAGACTCTGTCCTGATGCAAGTTCCGCTACTGACACTCTGAAATATAACGATGCGGTAAATAGTAAATATGGTCTTGATGGTGTGTGGAAATCAACCACAAGTCTTGTTGCCACAAACGATATGACTCCTATTGAGCTGTATATGGAATTCTGCAAGCTGAAGGGCGCACTGCGAATATGTAATAAGGGCAGTGTCTATACAGCACCTCTGACTGCCAATATATACAACAAAAAAATAACAATTGTGCAACACAAGGATGCTGTATGTAGCAACACCGAAGACTTCTTCTGCAAGTATAGCTATATATGTTCTGCAGACAGGTATGGCAACTTGCAATGTACAGCCACAAGCAAGTCAAATACAGTGATATTCAATTTAGTAAAAGTAAAATAAAATAATAAAAACAATTATGGAAAATAAAAAATCAGGAAATCTCTCTAAGAGCGATGTTATTTCATTTGTTGCTATCATGCTTCTTGGCATAACAGTATTCTTCGGAATGAACTTTAAGACACTTGGCAACAAGATACCAAGTGTTTTGGTAGCAGTTGTCCTTGTAGTACTTATGACTGTTTTTGTGTTCCTTGCAGCTTATGCGAAATTACAGAATCGTAACCAGTCGATGTGGAAAATGGTAGAGACGGTAATGGTCGCACTTTATATTGTTGCACTCATACCTTGCTACATGTACTCGGCAAAGTTCTATAGTATTTATTTCAATAAGACAGAAATCACGCAACAGGTAGAAAACGACTTTAAAAATATTGATAAAGTGTTTGCAGACTATTCACGCAACTGCGAGTCGCGAGGTATGGCTTATCAGACCAAGCTTGAAGCTATGCTTACTTACACTCAAGGACGCGCACGAATAGCAAAACTACTTGACATAAAAGCCGAGAATGTGAATCAGACAAGTGTTAGACAGGCAAGCGAAAGCTTTATCAACTGTCTTAAAGGTGGTGAATACCAGGCTCTCGAAACAGAGAAAGACAACTTAAAGAACACAGCACTCACCAACTTCAAGAATTGGAACATACTGCTCCTCCCTCAATATGTAGGCCATCTCAATGGAGCAAAAGAAAGATTCACAGCAGAACTGAAAAATATATACGACAAGTACAACAATGATATAGAGCAAAGTGTACCCGAATTCAATCCAGAAGTAAGCACTTCCGAGACGAACATCACAAGTCGCTTCACAGAAAGCGAAGGATTCTCTATATTCGGACTTATTGGTGTTATAATCTTTGGCGGACTCGGCTTGGTGAAATATGTTTTTGGCGAAAAACGCACTGTTATTGACCTCAAAGAGGGAAGCGCAAAAGCCATAACAGACGACGGTGGATTTACATTCTAATAAAAATATGTTAATTTAAAAGTTTAATCAATATTTAGGTTTGATACATCATGGCAAAATATACAGAACAGCAAATTCATAACATCTATTTGCGTTGCAATGCAGCTCCAATGACTCAGCTCTTAAACTTGTGTCTTGACCCAGAAACGGGCATAACTGTTGATGGCCTGCGTGAAGCTAAATACAACAAAATTGACCAACTCGAAGAAATGTACAATGCACAGGCAGAGGATGTAGAATGGGAAAGCTCGAAAAACTCGATAGACCTTCTCCTGCATTTCATTGACAAATGCGAACAGGGAATCTTCTCTGACAACCATCTTGACGAGGCAAAAGTCACACTCCGTCAGCTTGCTGCAGAACGCGAGGAAAGCGATTGGAATCATGCTATGGGTTCTAACAATCTCAATGTACTGAATGAATACATTCAGAAATGTACTAATGGCACATATTCAGACGCCCATCTTCAGCAAGCCAAAGAGATTGCAGAACTTATCGATTGGCAGCAAGCCAAAGATTCGCACAACGCAGCCGTATTGAACGGCTTCATACTGAAATGTAATAATGGTATCTACTCGTCGGTTCATGTAGATGAGGCAAAGGAGATGCTCGAACAATTGGAAAACGGCACTATTATTTCTGAATGGGAAAATTTGGTAGCCATCAGCGATAGCAATAGCAAACTGATGCGTCTCAATGAGTTTATACAGAAATACGCTACCAATCCAACAAACACTGCACAGCAATACATGCAGAAAGCTACAGAGCTGATGGAGCGTCTGCGTGATGCTGAGCAGGCACGTGTTGATTGGATTGATGCCAAACAAAAAGACACGATTCTTGACTACTCGTGCTTTCTGAAGGCACACCCGTACTGCGAGTATCGCGAGGAAGCCGAACAGCGTATACAAAGCATGAAGGGCGACTTGTTAAACGATATGAAGCGTTCGCCATTCAAGTATCACCGTGAAGAAATGTTTGGATACATCAGCACCAATACGCTTACAATGCACGAACTTGTAGACGAAAGTTGTGTCCTTACCGATCGTGGTTATAGCCATATCAAACGTTTTCCGTTATGGAAACTACAAGTTTTTTATAAGTGATTGAGAATGAGATAAGTTTTTATCTCATAAAAAGAAGAGGT
>ENA-OOXT01001467-OOXT01001467.1-human-gut-metagenome-genome-assembly--contig:-NODE-1467-length-15166-cov-4.296671_pt1 | contig 15166 bp, 16 predicted proteins | sample MGYA00241590_ERZ501349 | MGnify/ENA primary metagenome ERZ501349 (study PRJEB25962, sample SAMEA2042838) | human gut metagenome | biome: human gut; feature: human-associated habitat; material: faeces...
AAAAAACTAATACCTATTGAAAACTTAAAAAGGGGGCTTTGTGAAAAGACCCCTTTTTTATTTTTCTATATAAAAGCTCTGTCAGTGTTAAATTTCACCTATTTATTGGTCAATATGTAAGATTTCTGTAATTATTAGCTTATATTAGCAACTTTCTTTTAAGTTAATGCTTAACTTTGCTGGCTCATAAGAATAGCGGTAAAAAGAATGAAGACAAAATACATCAAGTCGTTTTTACTATTTTTGTTATTAGGATGCTGCATCTCGGTGTCAGCTCAAAATATACAAGGCGTTGTAACAGACTCATTGACGAATGATCCCATACCATACTTGTCAGTCTTTTATGAAGGAAAAGGCGTAGGAAGCATTACCGATAATGATGGACATTATAAGGTCGAAACCCGTAAAGGCTGGAACAAACTCACCTTTTCGGCAGTGGGGTATGTAACAAAAGTAGTGAATATAATCCCCGGTGTCACCAAGAACCTGAATGTGAGGATGAGGCCGGACGATATCATGCTGGACGAAGTGGTGGTGAAGCCCAAACGAGAGAAGTACTCCCGTAAGAATAACCCGGCTGTGGAACTGATGAAGAAAGTGATTGCTCATAAGAACAATAACAAGCTGAGTGAGAATGACTATTATCAGTACAACAAGTATCAGAAGATCACAATGTCACTGAATGATGTGACCCCCGAAATGCTGGAAAAAGGCATGTATAAAAAGATGCCTTTCCTGAAAGACCAGATCGAACTTTGTGAGGAAACCAATAAATTCATCCTTCCTATCTCGGTGGACGAGACCGCTTCGCAGAAAATTTACCGTAAACATCCCAAGAGTGAGAAGACCATTATCAAAGGGATGAGCTCTACGGGTGTGAACGAGCTGTTTGCCACAGGAGATATGCTGAGCACGGTTCTGAAGGATGTGTTTACGGATGTGAATATTTATGATAACGATATCCGTCTGTTGCAGTATCCTTTCATCAGTCCTATTTCGTCCAGTGACGCCATTTCGTTTTATAAGTTTTACATTATGGACACCACATTCGTGGACAAGGACAAGTGCTTCCATCTCACCTTTGTCCCCAATAACTCGCAGGATTTCGGTTTCACGGGACATCTGTATGTACTGGCCGATTCATCTTATACGGTGAAGAAATGTACGATGAATCTGCCCAAGAAATCGGGAGTGAACTTTGTGGACAATATGGATATTATTCAGGAGTTCGAGCAATTGCCCAATGGCGAGTGGGTGTTGAAGACCGATGACATGATTGTAGAGATGACCTTGATGAAGATCATGCAAGGATTCCAGATACGAAGGACTACCCGTTATTCCGATTATGCCTTCGATGAGCTTCCGCAGCAACTTTTCAAGCGTAAGGGGGCCGAGATCAAAGAGGCGGACGCCATGATGCGCGGAGACGATTTCTGGAATCAATACCGGCCGGTTCCGCTTACGCAGACCGAGAGTTCTATGGATATGCTGGTGAAGCGTCTGGAACAGATGCCGGGATTCAAATATGTGATTTTTGTATTGAAGGCGTTTATCGAGAACTTTGTGGAAACCGGAACCAAGGACAACCCCAGCAAGGTGGATATCGGTCCGGTAAACACCATGATCTCCAATAACTATATCGACGGATTGCGTTTGCGTATGAGCGCGCAGACCACGGCCAACCTGAATCCGCATCTGTTCCTCAAGGGATATTATGCTTACGGGTTCAAGGACCATCGTTCCAAGTATATGGGTGAGGTGGAATACTCTTTCAACAAGAAGGAATACCTGCCGCGCGAGTTCCCGAAGAACTCTATCACGTTCAGCTATCAGTATGATGTGATGTCGCCCACGGATAAGTTCCTGAAGACAGACAAGGATAATGTGTTCGTTTCTTTCAAGACTTCTACGGTGGACCAGATGTCCTACGTGCGGAATATCGCCTTGAAGTATGAGAACGAGACGCAGTTTGGTTTGAAGACCACGGTGGAAGTGAAACACAGCACGGACGAGCCTACCGGCGGTCTGGCCTATATAACCAATGATGACCAGAAAACGTTGGTTCCTGAGATTCAGACCATGGAAGCCTCCTTGGCCTTCCGTTACGCTCCGGGTGAGACATTTGTCAATACCAAGCAACGCCGTATACCGGTTTCTTTTGACGCTCCGGTATTCACGCTGTCGCACACGACCGGTTTCAAGGGTGTGCTGGGCGGAGAGTATAACTTCAATCTGACGGAAGTAGGGCTGTACAAGCGTTTCTGGTTCTCGTCATGGGGTAAGATTGATATGTTCGTGAAAGGCGGTGCGCAGTGGAACAAAGTTCCGTTCCCGTTGCTGATTATGCCGGCGGCCAACTTGTCTTATATCCTGCAGCGCGAGACTTTCAACTTGATTAATAATATGGAGTTCCTGAACGACCGTTACGCCTCTCTGGATGTATCGTGGGATTTGAACGGTAAGATTTTCAACCGTATTCCTTTGCTGAAGAAACTGAAGTGGCGTGAGGCGATCGGCTTCAAGATGCTGTATGGTCATTTAACCGACAAGAACAATCCGATGAAGCATCCGGGTGACAGCGAACTCTTCCTGTTCCCGACCCGTGACGGACGTCCTACCAGCTTTGTGATGGACCCGAAGACCCCGTACATGGAATGCTCTGTGGGTATTCACAATATTTTCAAGATATTGCACATAGACTATGTCCGCCGTCTGAATTATCTGGATCATCCCGATGCGAACAAATGGGGCGTGCGGTTTATGGTGATGATGACGTTCTGATGCAAGGAGAGCTCTGATGGTGTGTGAAATGAAGAAACCGAGGTAAGAACTTGTATCGTTCAAATAAAAGGTTTATCTTTGTTCCAGTACCTAAAGTTGGTGAAAAGTATGTTATGCTTAAATGAATGTAAGGCAAAGTTAGTTAGTTTCAAACAATGTTTTGGGCATGAGTTTGGAATTAAATCAATTGGTATCTTCGGTTCGGTTGCACGTCAAGAGAACAGGGAAGATAGTGATTTGGATATTGTTGTAGATATTGATAATCCTACTTTATCCACTATGTACACTTTGAAGACTGTTTTGACGGAAATGTTTCATTGTGAAATTGATTTAGTGCGTTTCCGTTCCTCACTGTCTCCATTTTTGAAACAGAATATTGAAAAAGAAGCCATTTATGTATAAAGGAGGACGACTAACCATTTGCGACAGGTTAACCCAGATAAAAGAATCCATTTACTATATACAGCAATGGAGTAAAGAAATAAATTGTGCTGATATTTTTTAGCCTCCATGGATAAAGTGATGGTGTTCAATGCATGTGTTATGCGCCTTCAAGTAATAGGTGAACAGGTAGGAAAGTTGTTGTTTTTACAACCATCACCGCTTTCTGAATATAAGGAAATTCCTTGGTTGGCTATTTATGATATGCGCAATCTTATTTCGCATGAATATAGTAATGTAGACGAGCAGATAGTATTTACTACTATAAAGAATGACCTTATAGAATTGGATAAGGTTATTACAGTCCTATTGAATAAATATTTGTAAAACTTGAATCTTTTATTGTGATTACGAAATATACCCATCTCTTATTTTCTTATCAAAAGTAAGTTTTCCTATTTTTTAAGCGCTTTTATTGTGTAATACACAATTATAGTGTATCTTTGTGCCCTCAAAAAGTTTCTAAATTCCTTTTATATAAAGGGTAAAGAACCTTTTTTGAGGGTATAAACATGTCTATAAAAAGCAGACAGAAAAGACGTCTTCGGACGAAAGAAACAACAAATAAAAGATTTCAGAAATACAAAATGAAATCTGTGTAAAAAGCTATTTATCAGCCAGTTATAAACACTGTGCTGATATGGTCTTCCAGTATCGGTCAGCGTGGATTTCTGACGATAAACCTCATGAAAAAGCTATCCCATCAGTTTGATAAACCGAAGCGTTCTGTGGCATCTCCCGAAGCGTTGGAGGCTTTGCGGAATAACAATGCCGTGCGTTGGTATGTGTTGTCGCTTCCCGACTGTCATAGGGGAGGAGTGCGCGGTTTGCAACGGGAACAGGACCGCCGCATACAGGCAGGCGAACCTTCATTCGGCTTTTTTGCTCCTTCCTATCAGGAAGTGAAACGTATAGACGGCAAATTCGTCAATACCCAGCGTCCCTTACTCTTCAACTATGTATTCGTCCGTGCCTCCGAGCGTGATGTTTTCCAGCTGATGCAACGTTTTCCTGTACTCAGTTTCCTGCCTCGGGTGAGGGAACGGAAGCGGGAGTATTTCCCCTACCTTTCCGATGCGGCAATGGAGAATTTGCAGTGGGTGGCCCGTTCTTATTCCAATACACTTCCTGTTTATATACCCCAGCCGGATGGTTTGCGCAAGGGCGACCGGATACGCATTACCGAGGGACGGTTTAAGGGGGTGGAGGCGACTGTTGTCATTCAGCCGGGAGCCGGGCGAAAGGATGTGATGGTATGTGTGGAGAACTGGATGTGGGTTCCGTTGCTGCGTGTGATGCCGGGTGAGTACGAGGTAATTGCCCTGAATGATGAGGACAAGCATGTATATACCCGTCTGGACAATGACTGTATGTTGAATGGTTTGCACAGTGCTCTTCAGCGTTATCACAGTGCGGAGGGGGTGAGTGAGGAAGATCGTTCCCTGGCTGCCAGGGCGTTGAAAGAATATGGCAATCTCCAGATGGATACGGATGTGATGCGTTGCAAGCTTTATGCCATTTTGCTGCCGGCTTATACTATATTGGGTATGGAAGAAGAGGCGGCAAAGTTGGTTGGCGTTATGCAGACGATGCTTCCTCTCGTCAAGGCGGAGCAGTCGCGTGCACTTGCTGTGGTTACACTTTATGGTTGTACGGATAGCAGTATTTATTATCATTTGGCGCATGAGGCGATTGATCCGTGGAAGAAAGAGGAAAAGCCGAAAAAGAGTAAGCAGCAGCTGATCAACCGGTTGGATGATTATGATCGGTGGTTGAGGCATTGAAATGGCTTTGTAGATGATATGAGGGGGAGTAAGAGCAGTGTTATTAAAAACAAGTTGAATCGCTAGGATAAGTGAAATATAATTTGTTCTTTTGTGGAATATAAAAGCTAAAGAATATGAAATCAGAACCTTTTAACCCAGTCCAGCTACACTTGTTAAAGATGTTTTCTTATGCTAAAGACGAGCGCGCCTTGGAAGAAATACGTAAATCTTTGACAGCCTACTTTGCTCAAAGAGTAGAGGAGGATATGGATAAGTTGTGGGATGAAGGTTTGTGGGATCAGGATAAGAATGAGGCTATATTGAAAGAACATTTGAGAGTGCCTTATAATGATTAATATAGTACTGGATACTAATTGCCTGATTATTGTTATAGCCTTATTTTATATTACAAATATAGTTGGTCTTTTTTTGTTCTGATATTTGAATAATCATATTTGACAATCAAATACTTGAAGTCTTTTAATGGTAAGATTGTCATGCCGGAAAATCACTGTTCTCAGCATAAGTATAAGTTTTAGACTAATGTCAGAAATGAATCGTACAGTACAGAGCATCAAAAATGCTCGTGTTTCTTTATTTTTTAGTGTTCTCGTCTTAGTTCTTGGATTCTTTTCGCGTAAGATTCTCATTGATTGTTTAGGTGCGGAAGTCTTAGGATTGAATACAACAGCAACGAATTTACTTGGATTTCTTAATTTAGCAGAACTAGGTATAAGTGCTGCTATTTCATACACATTATATACTCCTCTGTTTCAGAAGGATTATGAAACTATAAACGAGATAGTTGCTGTCCAAGGTTGGCTTTATAGGCGTATTGCTTATATAGTATTAGCAGGTGGTGCTGTTTTAATGTGCTTTTTTCCATGGATATTTGCTAAAATGGAGTTGCCGTTGTGGTATGCATACGGTTCATTTGGAGTTTTGTTATTGGCTGCCATGTTGGGTTATATTATTAATTATCAGCAGATCGTGTTAAGTGCTGACCAACAGGAATATAAGATAAATTATAATGTACAAGGCTTTCGAGCATTAAAACTATTGATGCAGATTGTTGGTATTGGTTATTTTCATCAAGGCTATATTTATTGGTTGGTAATTGAATTGTTGATGTCTGTTGTTACTTGTCTGTTTTTAAAGAAAACGATACATCGGAGTTTTCCTTGGCTTCATCCAGACTTATCAAAAGGAAAAATGTTATCTCGAAAACACTCTGTGATAATAAAAAAAACCAAACAATTGTTCTTTCATAAATTTGCGACTTATGTGTTGGGACAAACTAGTCCATTAATTATTTATGCTTTTCTATCATTGACAGTTGTTGCTATTTATGGGAATTATATGCTATTGGTTGTAAGTACATCCATGATAGTTACTTCTATGGTCAATGGGATGAATGCTGGAATAGGAAATTTAGTGGCAGAAGGAAATAAGGAGAAAATATTATCTTTTTATAGAGAGTATACAGTAAGTCGTTATTGGATTGCTTCTATAATTTGTTTTTGTTTGTTCTATTTATCCCATTCTTTTGTGTCTCTTTGGATAGGAGAGGAATATTTGCTGGATTCTACTTCTTTTACCTTATTAGTTATTTATGCTTTCGTCACTATGACGCGTACAAATGATCCTTTTATTGCTGCTTATGGACTATTTCAAGATATTTATGCACCTGCTATTGAAGCAACATTAAATTTGGGGTTATCTGTATTATTGGGATATTATTATGGATTATCTGGCATCATAACAGGAGTATTGATAAGCTTGCTGTTGGTTATTTGTTGTTGGAAACCTTATTTTTTATATAGTTGTGGCTTTAAGAGACCTGTATGGAGTTATCTGTTTTTAATTGGCAAGATAATGTGTTTGGTGATTATATCTTGGGGTGTTTCCTGTTTTCTTCTTGAATACATGGACTTGTCATGCGGAAATTTTATGGACTGGATATATATTTCTTTAAAAATATTATTTCTCTATGCGTTGTTTAGTTTATGTATTTTCCAAATGTTTGACAGGAATTTTAGGGCCGTTAGCAAACGGATTTTTCAATTAATAAAGTGTAAATAAAATGTTAGAGAAATCGAATGTTCCTAAAATCAGTGTGCTAATACCTGTCTATAATGTGGAAAAGTATGTGGAACGTTGTATTACTTCTGTTTTGAATCAGACAATGCAGGAAGGAGTGGAGGTGATTATAGTTAATGATTGTACTCCTGATCGCAGTATGGAAATAATTCGTGAAACGCTTTGTGTTCATTTGAAAAAAAATGGAATGACTGTTCGTATTGTGGAACATAAGATAAATCGTGGATCGGCAGCAGTTCGTAATACTGCAATGGATTATGCTACAGGTGATTATATTATTCATATAGATAGTGATGATTATGTTGAACCTGATTTGTTGGAGAAAATGTATTCTAAAGCAGTAGAGAGAGGTTCAGATATTGTGATAATAGATTACTGGAACTCTTATTTGAATGGTAATAAATATATTAGCATGAAACCTTCTGAAACAAAAGATGAAATTCTTAGGAGTTTGATTAGACATAGTAAAAATGGTTTTCTTTGGAATAAGTTAATAAGGCGAGATTTGTTGGTTCAGAACAATGTGCATTGTATCGAAAATGTAAATTTTTACGAAGATTATATTGTGATGCTTCAGTTGTTTTATGTAGCAAGAAAGATAGAATATATACCTTGCGCTTTATATTATTATGTAAAATACAATGAAAAATCTTATAATCATAGTTGTAATGAAAAGGTGTTAAGCGATATGATTTCATCTGTTAGCTTTACCTTTGATTTTATAAAAGAAAATAATTTATTTGATTTTCAGTATGATGCGATTTATCGAGCTTTAAATATAAAATTTGGAATTATGAGTTTGGTTCAAAAAGTTTATAGAAAGAAGTATGATGCATTATATTTGGATTTTTACAAGTATAGAGTAAGATTTCTCCTTGATTGGAATCAATCTTTTTTTAATAAATGTACTTTTTTCTTTGCGTTAAATTATTGTTCGTTCATATCTTATTTTTTGTTAGATTTGAAGAAAATGTTAAAGAGATTAACTAATGGATAACTGTAAAATATTCAGATAAAAGAGTGATAATAGATATTTGATTTTTTTATAATGTTAGCGCCCAATTTTGACGTTATTTATTAGGATACTGCCTTGTGGTGGCTTTCCTTGAGATATATGTCAAATTGGACGCTAACACGCCATAAGAATTTTTTTTTAGAAAATATTGGTTTAATGAATAATGTGTATAGTAACTGTTTGTGTAAAACAAGAATAGAATTATGGTTGGAATAGTAGTTGTTACATATAATCGACTCTCTTTATTAAAAGAATGCATAGATGCTCTGAGGCATCAAACTTACAAAAAATTTCGTATTGTTATTGTAAACAATGGCTCTACAGATGGAACTTGTGAGTGGTTGTCATCGCAGAGTGATTTAATTGTAATTAGTCAAGAAAATTCAGGTGGAGCAGGAGGTTTTTATACAGGTTTGAAATATGTGGCTGAACATGCTTATGATTACTGTTGGTTTATGGATGATGATGTAATTTGTAATGTTGATGCTTTACAGGAATTGTTATGGACTGTTCCTTTATTGAAACAAGATTTTGGCTTTTTATGCAGTTCTGTTATTGATAGGAATGGAAATCCTACAAATGTACCAGAGGTAGATTTAAGAAGTCAAGGAGCTTATTCAGATTGGTCACGTTTTTTAATAAATGGTATTGTAAAGGTTAGAAGTGCTACTTTTGTTTCTGTATTTATACCTGTTCAAAATATATATAAATATGGTTTGCCCATTAAAGAATTTTTTATTTGGGGGGATGACACAGAATATACAATACGTTTGTCTAATGCATTACCTTGTTTTTTGGTAAGTAAAAGTCATGTTGTCCATATGCGGAAAATGCTTGAAGGCCTTTCATTTATCACTGAATCTGAGCCGCATAGATTAAGATTGTATTATTATATGTTTCGGAATCAATTTTATATTGCTCGTAAAGGATATTGGCGTAAAAGATTACCTATTTTGCGTTATCTCTACACAAAAATAGCATTGTTGCTTAAAACAATAGTGAATTTGAAGTTCTTACATAGTTGGATTTTGGTAAGAGCAATTGGAGCTGCCTTTTTCTTTTCTCCGACTATAAAATATCCAAATAGAAATGATTGAAGGATGGTATGATTTTACTTTAAAGGAAACAGGAATACGTATTGACTATGTATTACTTCTTATATTATTATTCTTAATTTTTATTATATATTCTCGTTTAGTGGTTTCTAAAGAGGAAAAAAGCATTTATGAACGAAATTATTGGTTATATGCTATTGTTCCAATAATAGCTTTTTCTTTGATAGAAGGGCTAAGGTATGCAAGAGGTGTTGATTATATAGGATATGTATATACATATTTGCAATCATTAGATCCGAAGGTTGAGAATGAACCTTTATTTATGTTACTAAATAAAGGAATGTTATTAATGGGTTTTCCATATTGTATTGCTTTCGTTGTTTATTCTTTGTTTTGGATTGTAGGAATTTTGCATTTATGTGAAAATTTTAGATATTTGCTTTGTTGGTGTATACCTTTTGCGCTGATTGCAAGTATTCCATCCATGGAAAATTTAGTAAGACAATTTGTATCTCTTTCTTTTGTGATGATTTCACTGTCTTTTCTGTTAAAAAAGAAATATGTTATGTCATGTTTTTGGGCTGTCATTTCATTTGGATTTCATTTATCATCCGTTATAGTTGTTGTTATTATATATACAGTGTATATAATAGGAAGGAAGGAGTGTTTTAAATTGAAATCTTCACTTATAGCATATTTTTTTTTCTTCTTTATATTTGATATTTCTTTTCTTGATATTTTTGTGTTGAATGTTTTTCCTTTATTAGATTTGGGAGATTTAAAATTTTCTGGTTATATTGAAAATGCTGATAAATGGTTTACTTCTAGTGCTATTCGGGAAGATTATATTCGTTCTGTTTGGGGAAATATTGCACTCTTTTTATTTGATATTTCTTTAATAATAATGGGGCGAAAAAGTATTCAACATGAAAAAAATACTAAGAATGAAAAGGCTTTGATAATTGTATATAATCTTTTTGTTATCGGTGCTATTGGTATGCAAGCTGTAATGGAACTTGAAATTATGAGGCGCTTTTTCAGGCCATTGTATATGTTGTGGTTTGTGTTAGCTGCAAATATTTTATATCGATATCCTTTACAAAAGAAACTAAAATCAAAATGGGTTATAGTAGGGAATTATATCATATTAGGTTATATTTTATGTGTTTTGTTTGGAAAGTATATATTATTTACTCCTTCTCAAATGTTTATTTGGGATTCGTTTAAATATAGGTTATAAATTAATATCTAATGTCTTTCATGTCCAGGAAAAGATGAGTATTTAGTGATAAATAAATTGGGGGCGTGTCTTTAAGCAATCTATACTTGATGGACTACTAACTTAGCTTTTTGTGAATTGTTATTTTAATTATAAAATGAAAATAGCTTATTTAATTTCTGTATATAAAGATCCACAACAATTTGTGCGTATGTTAAAAGCATTACGGGGAAAAGAAACCTATTTTTTTATTCATGTTGACGCTAAGGTTGATGATAAAATATTTATAGATAATTTACCTATTGATTTATTGCCGTATGTGATTTTTACTTCTAAACGTTATTATATTCAATGGGGAGGATTTAATCAAGTATTATACCAAAAAGAACTTTTATACACATGTGTACATTCTAAAATTTGCTTTGAAAGAGTTTTCCTTCTTACCGGACAAGACTATCCTCTGTGGAGTAATGAAAAAATCGTTTGTGAATTAAATGATAACCCACATAAAGAGTATGTAATAGGACTTAATATATCAGAAGTGAAAAATCCGAAAAAGATACCTTCTAAAATTATTTTGTATCATTTCTTTCGTGATATGAATAATGTGCCATATAGGATAAAAAAATTTTTTTCGGGAAGTAGTCGAATCTTAATGAGATTGCTGCCATTTAGAAAAAAGCCTTATATTAAGGTTAAAGGTAAACGATGGGATGTTTATCAATCGTCATCATATATGTGTATAACCTTTGAGTTAGCTCAATATGTGTTAGATGAATTGGTTGTAAATAAAGAATTAATGAAATATTTTCGTTTTTCCTTTGTTCCGGAAGAGATGGTAATTCCAACAATTATTTTTAATTCGCCATATAAGGCGAATGCTACAATCTATAAAAAAGGAGTTTATGATGGGCTAAAATCTCTTTCTGCTGTGACCTATTTTAATTATAATAAAGAGATACAAGTTTTTTCAGAAAAAGATTATGAGGAATTAAAAGAAAGTGATAAAATGTTTGCGCGTAAATTTGCTTCTGATATTTCTGAAACATTGATGAATAAACTTGACAAGGAGCATGGAGTTATATGATAAAAAGACAGAATGATATGGCACCTGTTATTATTTTTGCTTTTAACAGACTTGATGCTTTGATAAATGTTATAACTTCATTATTATTAAATGAGGAAGCTCAAGAATCTGATTTATTTGTATTTGTAGATGGCGCACGGGAAGGAAAAGTTGGAGAACGAGAATTGGTTTGTTCTGTATGTAGGTATATTGAGAATATTGTCGGTTTTAAAAGTGTGAATTATACTTTCTCAGAAACAAATAAAGGACTTGGTAATTCTGTTATAAAAGGTGTTACAGAAGTTATCAGCCGATATGGTAAAGCAATAGTTTTGGAAGATGATCTTATTCTTGCACCCAATTTTCTTTTTTTTATGAATCAAGGTCTTGATAAGTACAAAGAAGAGACGAGTGTGTTTTCTATTTGTGGATATTCTAATAAAGTGAAAGTGCCGAAAGATTATTCATATGATACTTATTTCTGCACTCGTAGTAGTTCATGGGGATGGGCTACTTGGGCTGACCGCTGGAATAGTGTGGATTGGGAGTTGGAGAATTTCGATAAATGCCACATACTGAAAAAAGAATTTAACCGATGGGGAGGTTCCGATTGCTGGAAGATGCTGAACGATTGGAAATGTGGAAGGAATAAGTCATGGGCTATTCGCTTTTGTTTTGCTCAGTTCTTACAAAAAAAAGTTTCTTTATTTCCTGTTACAAGTAAAGTGCAAAATGATGGTTTTGATGGGCAAGGTACAAATTGTAAGCGCTGGAGTCGTTTCCGTTGTATATTTGATAACTCGGCAAAAAAAGAGTTTACATATCCGGAAAATGTGTCTATCCATCCATCCTTATTTCGTTCTGCTATTGGTTATCATTCTATCATAAAGCGAATTTTTAGCCGAATAATGTATTTTGTTTATAGATTTTAATAGTTGATGAAACCTAAAATCCTTTTTATTCTTCATCTTCCGCCTCCCATACATGGCGCAGCCATGATGGGGAAATACATTCAGGAAAGTGAGTTGGTAAATTCTTCTTTCGATTGTTTTTGTATAAATTTAGCTACAGCAGGAAGTTTGTCTGATATTGGGCATATAAGTTTAAAAAAGCTGTTGAAGTATTTCTTTCTTCTAAAGCATATTTCTCACGTTGTAAGAGAAATCCGTCCCGAATTGGTTTATATCACTCCGAATGCCGGAGGAAAAGCCTTTTTTAAAGACTTTATTGTAGTGCAGATGCTGAAAAGTATGGGGTGCAAAGTCATAGCTCATTATCACAATAAAGGTGTTTCGGTTTATCAGAGTAAATGGGTTTATAACTTCTTTTATAAACGTTTTTTCAGCAATTTGAAAGTAATTCTGTTGGCAGAGAATCTTTATAAAGATATAGCCAAGTATGTAAAAAGAGAAGATGTGTATATTTGTCCGAATGGTATACCAAACTTACGTAAAGAAGAATTTGAAGCAAGTCGGAAAAACGAAGTCTCTTGTCTACTTTTTCTTTCTAATCTATTGATAAATAAAGGGGTGTTTGTATTACTTGATGCGTTAAGAATATTGAAAGAAAAAGGGTATTTTTTTAATTGTCAGTATGTAGGTGGAGAAACAGCCGAGATTAATGCTGTACAGTTTTCAGAAGAAGTGGATAAACGGGATTTGAATGATAGGGTTGCTTATGTCGGTCGAAAAGTAGGAGAGGAAAAGGAGGCTTTTTTTAGACAGGCAGATGTCTTTGTTTTTCCAACCTATTATTATAATGAATGTTTCCCTTTGGTCATTTTAGAAGCTATGGAATATAAATTGCCAGTCATTTCAACCAATGAAGGTGGCATCCCCGATATTGTAAAAGATGGAGAAAATGGCTTGATTTGTGAAAAACAGAATCCATATTCGTTGGCTGATTGTATTGCGAAGTTGTTGGATGATGAGGAATTAAGGATTAAAATGGGAAATGCCGGTTACGAGAAATTCTGTCGTGAATTTACTCTACAACAATTTGAGCACAGAATGCTGGATATATTATCCCAAAATCTTCCTCAAAAGGAAAAAGAAAACTAATTTTTAAAGGTAGAACTACAATATTCATGTTATTGAAGTTAAAAAACTTACCCTTGTTGGAAAGCCATCGAGGGCTGACCACTTTGCCTTCCGGCAAACTCCTGATCAACACCATCAACGCCCATTCCTACAATACCGCCCAAAAAGACAAGCTCTTTGCCGAAGCTTTGCAGCAGGGAGATGTGCTGATCCCCGACGGGGCAAGTATTGTCAAGGCGTGTCGTTGGCTGAATGCAAGATCCAAACCTACAGAGCGTATTGCCGGCTGGAACCTGTTCGAGTTCGAGATGAACAAGCTGAATACTACCGGAGGAAAATGTTTTTTCATGGGCAGCAGTGAAAAAGTATTGGCATTGATAAAACAGCGTGTGAAAGTGGATTATCCCAACATCGAAGTGGAAACCTATTCGCCACCCTATAAGCCGGAGTTTTCGGAAGAGGACAATAGGGCGATAGTTGAAGCTATCAACAAGGCAAATCCTGATTTGCTCTGGATAGGGATGACTGCCCCCAAGCAGGAGAAATGGGCGTACACGCATTGGAATGAATTAAATATCCACTGCCATTGCGGAACGATAGGTGCTGTTTTCGATTTCTATGCCGGAACGGTAAAGCGTGCTCCCGCCTGGTGGCAGAGACATTCTCTGGAATGGTGTTACCGGTTATTGAAAGAACCCCGCCGGATGTGGAAACGTTACATTATCGGCAATCTGTTGTTCATGTGGAATATATGTAAGGAGTAGCTTGATGAAAAGAATCTTATTGCTCGTTTTTCTGTGTAGTGTTTCCTTATGGGCCGATGCCCAGGCATTGCTGGGGACTACCGGACTGCTTCATGCTCCCACGGCTGATATGCAGCGTGATAAAACGTTCCTGTTTGGTGGAAACTATTTGAATACTCATCCGTTATCCACCCATTTTCGTAGCAGTGAAGTGGGGTATACCTTCAATTATTACATTAATATTACTATTTTTCCTTGGCTGGAGGTGGCCTATATCTGTACATTGGTACATGCGGATCATGGCTCTACTTATTTCCCGGAACAGTCTTGGGGGAAATTCACGAATCAGGACCGGGCTTTCAGTGCGCGTCTGCGTCTTTGGAAAGAAGGGTGGTGGAAGGAGTGGACACCGCAAATCGTACTCGGCTTGGATGATCCCACTTCTCATGCCGATCATGGCGGCGGTGGACTGGTGTCTGGTAATACAAGCGGTTCCAATAACTACGCAACACGGTATTATCTGGCTGTAACCAAACATCTGGATTTTCAGAACATAGGTGAATGGGGTATTCATGCCGCATTTGTATATGGTAATGCCAAAGGTATGGAGCATTATAAACGTCCTTCATTCGGCACAAACTTCCGTTTTCAGTTACTCGGTGACCAGCCTTTGATTAAAGCTGTAAATAATCTTAACCTGATGGCCGAATATGACGCTCGCACAGTGAATATCGGGGCACACTACCAGCTTTGGAAAGACCACATCAACCTGATTGCCGAACTGAACAACGGGAAATATTTCTCCGGTGGCATTTATTTTAAAATCCATCTGAAATGATAAAAAAGATTATCCGATTAGGATCTTCGAAATAGATTCTGTTCCTTTGTAAAAAAGGAGGATTTATGGTTGGAAATATAAGTATAACAGATATGTATATGAG
>ENA-OOXT01001475-OOXT01001475.1-human-gut-metagenome-genome-assembly--contig:-NODE-1475-length-15077-cov-4.930635_pt1 | contig 15077 bp, 18 predicted proteins | sample MGYA00241590_ERZ501349 | MGnify/ENA primary metagenome ERZ501349 (study PRJEB25962, sample SAMEA2042838) | human gut metagenome | biome: human gut; feature: human-associated habitat; material: faeces...
ATAAGATAAATGAAAGGGAATACACACAAGGTGTATTAATGGTGAACTTATGTATTTATATAATGTGGTCTTATACGATGGTGTAAATAGTTGGGTTAACAAGTTTGTGCTTAAGGGGAAAAGCGCTAAAAAAGATATTGACAATTATTTAAAAAACACTGACGCCGAAGCAGTAAAGCTTGATAAATTATTCAGTGTTACTCTTGAAAACGTGATATCTTATAAAACAGAGGGCGATGCTGAACATATCAGCATTTTTGAAAGATTTTTGAAAATGTATAATTAGTTTATACAACGCATGCGCTAAGCGTGTGCGTGAATAAGCTAATAAGCTTAAATAAATTATGGGAGGTTTTGATTATGAGACATTTAACAAGGGAGCATAGAGGTAGTTATTCGATAAAGAATAACAATATAAGCCTTGATTGCGGTGTATTGCATGTATACAGACTTGATGATGGCAGCAGGTACGGTGTTGCATACGATCATTCTCTTACCAAGAGAATATTCCCTAATTTTAAGACAGCAAGGGAATATGCTCTTAAAATTACGAGTAAACGTGTATAATGTTTCACGTGAAACATTAGCTTATACAACGCACACGTCAGACGTGTGCGTGAATAAGCTATTAAGCTAAAAAATATAAAAGTGAGGTAAAAAAAATGAATATGTATATGGTTTGTGCTAAAAATCCGAAAATTTCTCAAGATTTTATAAACGAGAGATTTCCAGAAATTCACACCGAATTAACATATGACGGTGTATCAGATGTTTTAACTGTCTGGTTAGAGACAGATTTAGAATACGAGCTATTGATTAGCTATTTAATCGCTAGAGAGTATTATTAGCTTATACAACGCACATGCTTGGCGTGTGCGTGAATAAGCTAATAAATTCTTGTTTTTTCTATAAGATTAAATTTCTGATCTCTCTATATTTTCTCATATGTTATTAGCTTAAATTAATAAAAAGGGGGACTAAAAAGCTTGAAATCACAATATGAACTAACCTTTTCTGAGAATGGCTTTATTGTATATTCTAATAAAATGCCAGTGATTAGTGGCAATTTAGCCTTAAGAACTACAGACGGTGATATTTTTCAAGTCAGCATACATAGCAATGCTGATATACGACAAGTGTCTAGTTTTTTAAATGCACACTTTACACCCATTAAGCCGGAAGTACTTGAAATTTATTTTCAACGTGCTTTAAAATATGGTGTGGATTGTGATTTAATGCTGGAATTGATCAATCCATTTTGGAGTAAAGCAGTTTTTGCTGTCGATATAGAGAGCGCAATGAAAATAATTGACGATGCTCTATCTCATGGCTTTCAGTTCAAGGTTGAAAACGGCAATATATGGGTTCGAGAATTATAAAAGTTCATAATTTGTTAACTTTTAATTAATACTTTTGAAACACATTAAAAGTATAATTAAAACAATGAAAGAGGGTGATACCGTTGCACTAATTTTTATATGAATTATATATTAATATTTTGCCGCTTGTAAAAAAATGTTTCACGTGAAAATCAAAATGTTTCACGTGAAACATTGACTAAACTAAATGAAGGAAGGTTGAAAAAAATGATTACTAGAACAATAACAGGAACGAGAGTGACTGTAATTTCAGTCAATCCCTTGTCATTAATTGCCACTAAGAAAACTGTGGATATTAGGGGAACTTTTGAGGGAAATGATAAGTTACTTAAGGCATTAAAAACCCTCTACGATAACGAGACGGAAATAATATCGTCAGTGTTATCGTCTGAAAAGTTCGAAGAGCTTTACGGACTTGAGGATGATATTTTTATGGAGTATGCTGTTAAGCTTGACCCTAAGACACGTAAGCCGCTTGATATTGTTAAGCCAGCACCGTTTGGCAATCCAGTGTCAGGGGCATCACCAGAGGTAGCATCAGAGCCAGCGCCAAAAAGCAGATAGAAAAAAGAATAAATAAAGAGAGGATAAACAGCCATGGAAAATCAGTATTCTGTAGAAATAACCGGAAGTAGTTTTGAAAAAATGAGAGGGAGTGATAAGCTTCGTTATACAAATTTTGTGTCAATGATACAGTTAGATGACATTGTATCAGAGGACGGCACAAAGGAAATGCTTGATATCACCGGGTATGTTCAGTGCCACGTGCATAATGAAAAGTCTGACGCACAGGAGTATAATAAATTAGTCCTTATCGGTAAGGATGGTCAACTTTATATAACAGGTTCTGACAGCTTTACAAGGGGATTTCTTGAAATCTTTATAGCTCTTACACAAGATTTCGTTGATGACGGTATCGAGCCGAACGAAAGAGTATATCATATTCTAGCGTTCAAGTCTCCAAGTAAAAACATAAAAGGAAAAACCTTTTTGTGTTGCACAGTTCAGTAATTTGAAAAAAATCTATAAATAAATTTTTTATTACCAACATAAAGGGAACTTGTAAAAGTTCCCTTTTATAAATGGAAGGGGTTGAATATATGGCAAAGCCTAAAATAATCATTAAGCCCAAAAAAATCATAACCAGAAAACAGAGAAAAACAACTCTTGACACTGTCTATTTGCTTGACGAAAAAAAAGTTCATAGATTAGTTGATACTAGCGATGAACATATTATAACAACAGGAGATACACCTACAAGTCATAAGCATAAAAAAAATAAACATGAATATGCTGGACGTAAAAAAGATAGAAAAAAATTAAGAGAAAAGAAAAGGACAAAAAAAGTTCAAGAAGAACGAGTTCGCACAAGAAAAGCTAAAAAGCGTAAATTTCAAAAGTCTACACCAAAAGGCATTGACGCTAATCCAACACCGATAGGCATTGACGCTAAGCCAACACCAATAGGCATTGACGCTAAGCCAACACCAATAGGTATTGAGGACAAAACTAAAGACGCAGACTATATACCAACTGTAGATATTTTCGACATAATAGAAGATTATATAATGTCAATACCACCATATATTGAAACATGGCGAAGAGGTATAAAAGGGCGTGTAATTCATGATATGCAACCTTTTAAAATGTCGTTAGTTTCGATAGTTCGTGATTATGGAATGTCTGATGATAAAGAGATAGAAAAATACTACAAAGAAAACGAATATGCAATCAAGGAATGTATTGATAGTTTTAAAGCAATTAGTACAGAGGAAGAATTATATACACTCGAGGGAAGATTAGTAAACCTAATAAACATGGGTCACGCTTTATCTATGGACACCATGAATTATTTAGAATTACTTGAGTATTAAATGTTTCACGTGAAACATATAGGTGAAGGAAAATGGGTAAATTTACTAATACAAAGGTTTTAGTCGGAGACTTTGAAACAACTGTATATGAAGGTCAGTTGTCAACGGAAGTTTGGGCTTCTGCCGTTGTCGAGTTAGGAAGAGAGGACGTAAAAATTCATCATTCTATATCAGAAACTTGGGAATACTTAATATCGTTGAAATCTAACATCAACATCTATTATCATAATTTAAAATTCGATGGCAATTTCTGGATTTCTTATTTTAAAACGGTATTAGAAATGCAAGAAGCTTTCGTATCTGAAAATGAAGAGGGTACGCAAGGGCATTTTCTTAAAGATAAAGAAATGAAAAATAATACTTTCAAATATTTAATATCTGATATGGGTCAATGGTATTGTATTACTGTTAAAATAAACAATCGTTTGATTGTTATAAAAGATAGTTTAAAGCTTATGCCATTTTCAGTGCGTGAAATAGGAGAAGCTTTTAAAACTAAACACAGAAAACTTGACATGGAATATACAGGTTTTCGTTATGCAGGTTGCGCAATTACACCAGACGAACAAGAGTATATAGCGAATGACGTATTAGTTGTAAAAGAAGCGCTTGAAATTATGTTTAATCAAGGTCATGATAAAATGACAATAGGAAGTTGTTGTTTGAACGAGTTCAGAAAACTGTTTAATCTTGATGCGCCAGACAATAAATTGTATGACAAGTGGTTTCCAGACTTATATAATATGGAGCTGGACATTGATAAATATGGTTCGGATAACATAGGTGATTATATTCGGAAATCATACAAGGGCGGTTGGTGTTATCTGGTCAAAGGTAAGGAACGCAAAGCAGTAGGAAACGGAACAACCGCCGATGTAAACTCTTTATATCCTAGTATGATGCATAGCGAAAGCGGAAATTATTATCCAGTTGGAATTCCTAAATTTTGGAGCGGTAATTTTATTCCAGATGAAGCATTAAAATATCGTAGATACTTTTTTATTAGAATACGCACACGTTTTTATCTTAAAACAGGAATGTTACCTTTTGTCCAGATAAAAGGAAGTATTTTATATAACGGAACAGAAGCCTTAACAACTAGCGATTATTATGATAAGAAAACAGACGCATATTATAAAGTAGTAAAAGACCATTGGGGCGATAAAGTAGATACTATTCAAACGCTAACACTTACAATGACTGATTATTATTTATTAATTAAACATTATGAGTTAGTAGATTTTGAAATCCTTGACGGCTGTTATTTTGGTGCAACCATAGGGCTGTTTGACAGTTACATTAATAAGTATAAAGAAATAAAAATGAATAGCAAAGGTGCAATGCGAACTTTAGCAAAGTTGTTTCTTAATAATCTATATGGTAAATTAGCGTCAAGTACAAAATCCTCTTTTAAAAAAGCTTATGTAAAAGAAGATGGAAGTATAGGCTTTTATAATATTTATGAAGCGGAAAAGAAGGGCGGCTATATACCGTGTGGATCGGCTATAACGTCTTATGCAAGATGCTTTACCATTACAGCGGCACAACAAAATTATTATGGTGTTGATAAACACGGTTTTATATATGCTGATACTGATAGTATACATTGTGATTTACCACCAGAGGATATAAAAGGTATTAAAGTTGACAAAACAGCGTTTTGTTGTTGGAAACTGGAAACATGTTGGGATAGTGCAACATTTATCCGCCAAAAAACATATGTCGAGCATGTCACACATGAGGACTTAGAGCCGATAGATAAGCCATATTATAATTTAAAATGTGCGGGTATGCCAGATAAATGTAAAAATCTTTTCTTATTGTCCATCGAGGGTAAAAGTATTGATGAATTACAAGAAAACTGTAAGAATGGTGAGTACCAAGAACTAGGCTTTACAGATGAATTTGATGATCATGAGGTTGATTTTCTGAAAACGCAAAGAACAATAAGCGACTTTGATATTGGATTAAAAGTACCAGATAAGTTACTTCCTAGGCGTATAACAGGCGGTGTGTTGCTTGTTAATACATATTATGAAATGAGGTAAACATGTTAAATATACGATTAAGCAATGTACTAAAAGTTTTGGATAAAAAATTTGTTGGATGTGCAATCATGGGTTTATACAAAAAGCCTATAAAGGAAGTGTTAATTATTTCAAAAGCTATGGACTATATTATAAAATTTAGCTATAAAAATACCTATTACATGTTGAAATATGACAGTGATTTTATACAAACAAATTTAACAACGACTATTGTAAATGTAATTCAAGCAGATATAGAAGAAAAGATAGGTATATCGGAAATTGTTACAAGATGTTAAAAGAAAAAAGGTAGTGGCAATCGTGAGATTGTATCACTACCTTTATTATATCCTTAATACATGTTTGATGTAAGCGGTTAGCACTACCGACAAAAGTCACGGCACTATATTCCAAGTGTGCAATCCGTGACAATCATACACTAGACATGTATGGATAACAAAGTTAATAAGAAATCATTTTAAGAATAGCACTTTTACATCGTAAATCCTTGAACCTAAAGGCACCACGCTCAAAATACCAACGCATGTTTGTTATGAATATATCATTCCTTTTTAACATTACATAATTGATATTATGGTCATCAGTACTGATTGCTATTTTATATGAAAATGTGCTGTCTGGACTGTCATCACAATAAATGTAGCCACTTTCACAATACTCTCTTATAGCATATTCACTATTAAGATATTTAATAGTTGCAAGGTAACGAGATTTTCCAACAGGCTTTTCGATAAAAGCAGTGTTATCATCAAGGTATATATTCTCTGTCGAATATGCAGTATATGAGTTATTTGCAAAAGCTTTATTAAAAGCACTTTCCTTTTGTAATATACTTGCACTTTCAACAAATCCCTGTTCAAGAACATAACCGTCACCTTTTAAGAATTTTGTGTCTCTTTTTAATCTGTTGCTAATTTCTAGCTCAACATAATACGGGTTTATAATTGACACAGGATTTGCAACCATATAAACAGGTACATATCTTACCTGTTTTCCACCACCCCTAGCAATAGAAGTATGAACAGATATAAACTTTTTTACCTCATTATCGCAATAGTGGTTACTCTCACTCATAAATTCATCATACAGCATTCTAACAACGTCACTTAATAAGTGAGAGTATTTTTTTAATGCATCACTACTATTCAAAGTAATAGCATATCCGCATGATTTTTCATTTAAAAATAGTTCGTGATAAATACCCTTAGCTCTACGCTTTGAAGTCATTGTATACGTAGGAAAAAACAACGATTGTATATCCTTGAAAAATTTATCCGCCACGTCGTCCAACTCATAATTATAACGATAAATTAAACAAAACTTTTCACCGTATTTTATCCAGCGATTAACGCAGTATCTACTAAAATATACTGTTTTGCCAGCACTTCTATTAGAAGTGCATATATAAATTTCTGGTTTGTTTCCATTAATATCATTTAATGATAATAGTTTTGTACCATCATAAAACTGTTGCATGTTTTCACTTCCTTTATTTTAGTAGACATTTAATAACTTTATTTTATTATAACATATTTCTTGACAAGTTGCAATAGTGAGTGTATAATAAATTATAGAAATTTAAAAGAAGGGAGGGCTAAGAAAAAATGGCAGTTGCAGTTGTTGGCGGCTTTATCGCAATGGACTGTATAACAGGAATAGTTAAAGCTGTTAAGAATAAAAACTTTTCATCGAGTATTATGAGAGAGGGTTTATTTCACAAGGCTGGTTCAATTCTTGCAGTCGTGTTAGGGGTGTTAGCCGATTATGCACAGACAATAATCGACTTAGGATTTACACTTCCTATTACAATACCTTTATGCGTGTATATTACCACAATGGAAGTCGGAAGTATTATAGAAAACATTTCAGATATCAATCCAGAAATACTTCCAAACAAGCTTATGCAGTTTTTTTCAAAAATCAATAAAGGCGGTGATAATTAATGGAACATTCTGAATTTATTAAATGGTTAGGTGAAAAGGTAATTGCTAGTTACAACAAATATAGAGTATTACCATCCTTGATCATAGCACAGGGTATACTTGAAAGCGGCTGGGGAAACACGGAACTTGCTAGAGAGTATAATAACTATTTTGGTTTGAAGTGGTACAATGATAGTATTTGCAAACCGTATGGTGCTGTCAATATGACCACAAAGGAAGAATATGAAGTTGGTCACGTTGTAAATATAAATGCATCGTTTTGTGTATTCAACAATGTAGAACAGTCAATAGAATGTTTAGGTAGATGGTACACAGAGAGACCTAAGTACAGTGAGTTGATAGGTTGTACCGATTATCAAAGAGCGTGTTCAATAGTTAAAGAGTGCGGATACGCAACAGACAGTGGTTATATCAACAAGTTAATCCGTTTGATTGAGGGCTATAATCTTACTAAGTATGATAACATGGTACTCACATCTAATAGGGGTTGGTATGTGCAGGTTGGATATTATGAAGATTACAATAATGTAATTGCAATGGTTAATCGTTTAAAGGCAGACGGTTATCCTGTGTATGTTAAGCCAAAGGAGTGATAACATGGCAAGATTAAGCAAAGAAGATTTTACAAAGGCTATCACAACAGTAACAGGTGACAGCTCGAACGAGGACAGCGTAAAGTTCGTTGAAGATATGATTGATACATACAACGGACTTGAAGCGGATAAAAATGTATCTGTTGCAGAATGGGAGCAGAAATACAATGCTTTAAATGAAACATGGAGCAAACGATATAAAGACAGATTTTCAGAGAGTATTGTCGAGAATAAAGAGAATAAAGAAGAAGAAATACTTCCTACATCTTATGATGATTTATTCACGTGATTGTGTGAAAAAATAAAAATGTTTCACGTGAAACAATCACAGGTGATAGCGTGAAAAATAAAAAATGTTTCACGTGAAACATTAAAATAATATAAAGAGAGGTAATTAATTATGGCTACAAAGCCAAAAGTAAAAACACTTACTAATAGTGCGGTTGACGTATTGAATGTTATAAGAAATAATGCGCCCGTTGATTTTAAAAATTATGTTCCTGTTGCTACTGCTGATGCGGATAGTATTAAGACAATCGGTGCGATTATTATGGATAATCCCTCATTACAGAATGAGTTTTTATCAGCACTTGTAAATAGAATAGGATTAGTAATCGTTACATCAAAGATGTACAGTAATCCGCTTTCAGTTCTCAAAAAGGGCGTGCTTGAATTCGGTGAAACAATCGAAGAAATTTTTGTCAATATTGCTAAGCCGTTTACTTTTGACCCGGAAGAAGCAGAGGACAAACAGTTTAAAAGAGAAATTCCAGACGTAAAGAGTGCTTTTCATATTCTTAATTATCAGAAATTTTACAAAGTTACTATCAGTGATGATCAACTAAGACAGGCGTTTCTATCATGGGCAGGAATTTCTGATTTAATAGCTAAGATAGTTGACAGCATGTATACGGCGGCAGAGTATGATGAGTTGGAAGTAACTAAGTATATGCTTGCACGTCAGATCCTTGACGGTAGGGTTTATGCTGTTACAATTCCAGAAGTTACAACACCGAACATGAAATCAGTTGTTTCAACAGTAAAGGGTATATCGAATAAACTTACCTTTATGAGTTCTAATTACAATGTTGCAGGTGTTAAGACGCATACCCAAAAGAATGAACAGTATATTATTATGAACGCTAACTTTGACGCAACAATGGACGTTGAAGTTCTTGCAAGTGCTTTCAATATGGATAAAGCACAGTTCATGGGAAATCGCTTAATGATTGACGGCTTTGGTACACTTGATACAGCCAGACTTGCTGAGCTGTTTGCAGGTGATAGCACTTATCAAGAGATAAATCAGACAGAGCTTGAAGCCCTTGACAAGATACCATGTATCTTGATTGACAGGAACTATGCTCAGATTTATGATAATATGTACAAGATGACAGAAAAGTACAACGGACAGGGTCTTTACTGGAATTACTACTATCATACATGGAAAACATTTTCAGTATCACCGTTTTCACAGGCAGTTGTGTTTGTTCCAGCAATTCCGAGTGTTACTAGCGTAACAGTAACACCTAGCACAGCTACAGTAAGTGTAGGTCAGACAGTACAGCTCACAGCTAAGGTTGAAACTGAAAACTTTGCACCACAGACAGTAACATGGTCAAGTGACAGTAAGTTTGCAACAGTTACAGCAGGCGGTTTAGTTACTATTTTAGAGGGTGCGACAGGTACAATCAATATTACAGCTAAAAGTACATTTAACCCAGATATATCTGATCAGTCGGTACTTACAGTTGGTTAAGCAATAAATTTGTTAAGGGTGTATGCTTTTGTGTACACCCTTTATTAAAAGGATGTGAATATATGTATATAGAACCGAACAGCACAGTTAAATTATTAAAGGGTGTACCACTTGATACATCCTATAGAAACACTGTTGTGTGGGATAACTTAACAGCACAGGTAAATGGATTTAGTGCTTTTACCAAGCACACGTTATCTAAGCAGAGTTACCAAAGAATTAACAAGGGTGTTTTTCGCTGCGAGAAAAGTGCAGACGCTTGTTATGATTGTAATTATATGATGTTTCAAAACACAGCTTATGGTAACAAATGGTTTTACGCATTTATCAATAAAGTAGAATATATTAATAATAATATGTGCCAGATAGTATTCGCACTAGATATCATTCAGACATGGTATAATGAATGGAACTTTGAAAGTTGTTTTGTTGAACGTGAAACAACCGCAAGTGATAAATTATTTGAACATACAGTTCCAGAGAATTTTGAAGGTGATACAATAGCATATAAAACTATTAGAAATATTATTTCTAATAAATTGCATAATACAGATAGAGTATCATTCCTTCATGTAGCTTGCGTTAGTGAAGTATATATTGGCAATGGTAATATAACAGGTGAGTACCTATCTAATGGCGAATTAACTAATGTAAAAAATTGGGCTACATTTAAGCCGCAAACCATTGGAAACGTGTTTAATTCTATGGCTTATTATATTTTTGAGGACACAAGCACAGGTTTACAGCAAGCGTCATATCTGATTTATAATTACAATAAAGCAAGCAAAAAAGATAGTATACAAATGATTTACACAGTCCCAGATTATTGTTTAACAGGAATAAATTGGAGCAGTGGCAATTATATATCAACAGATTTTAACAATCCAACAGGTACTAATATTGATATATCGTCATTTATGCCAACAGCGTTTGAAGCAGAAAACGCAAAAACTACTTATGGCTCATACGTACCCAAAAATAAAAAGATGTTTACCTACCCTTTTTGTTTTTTGGAATTATCAAATAAAAATGGTAGTTCTCAAATATTAAGATTTGAAAATCTTAGCGGAATAGGTGAAACTTTTACAGCTTATTTGATTGCTACTTTTGGCTATATGCCTAACACAAGTATTTTGTGCAGACCGTCATACTATGGCGGACAAATACTTAATGATAAACTAGGTGTATCATTAGACGGTATACAAATAGGTAATTATGTCAGTGACACATTTGTTGATTGGTGGAGTAGAGAGCGTTCATCCTATATAGCAAAATCTGTAAAAACACTATTAAATTTTGGTGTTGGAGTATCGCAAGCTAGAAGTACAAGAGAAATTTTACAAAATGAAATATCAACAAGTAAAAGTATTGGAAATGATGCTCTTGACTTAATATCAGAAGGGAAACAAATGGCTATTACTTCTGATAGCGTATTAGGAAATTTATCAACATTTAATCAGTTATATGCGAATAAAGATTTTGATTTTACACTTACAACACAGGTATTAAGACCAGAAATAGCTAAAACCATAGACAACTATTTTAGCATGTATGGATATCGAGTTAATACTTTAAAAGTTCCAACCGTTAGAAATAGACCGCACTGGACGTACATAAAAACAAGGGGTTGTAATATTCGGGGGTCAATGCCCGCTGATGATATTGCAACTATTGAAGATATAGTTGATAAGGGTATAACATTTTGGTTAAATATCAACGAGGTAGGCAACTATTCATTAGATAATTCAGTTTAAAGGTGGTGATTATATGAGAAAAAAAGTAAAAGAATTTGAGGAAAGCGCATATAAAAATAGCGAACTTTTCTTGTATTATTTCAACAGGCTAAAGGAACTTGCTATTAGTATGTTCGAATGGAAAAATTTACCATCCTCTGTAGATGCACGATTTTTAGAGCTTACATTATTCAATGACGGACAATGTCTATTCTTTAATGATGAAGTTATGGGATATTTAACATTACAATGTACAATAGGTGGTCAATTTAATGTATATCGTGTTCCGACAAATAGACGTGCTTATGCTACTAATGGTTACCAAAATAATTTGAACGAAACTAATAGCGTTATCATTTACAACAATATGTTGAAAATAAATACTATAGGTGCTATAGAAATGTTTGCTAAACGATTGTACGACCTTGACAGTATTATTGATGTTAATGCTAAAGCACAAAAAACACCAATTTTAATTACATGTGAAGAAACACAGCGATTAACTTTACAAAATGTTTATATGCAGTATATTGGAAATCAGCCTGTCATTTATGGTAATAAAAATCTTGATGTTAACGGCATTAAAGTTTTGAAAACGGATGCGCCATATATAGCACAGCAAATATATGAGTTAAAAATAAATATATGGAATGAAGCATTAAGCTATTTAGGTATTAGTACTGTCAATAATGTTAAAAGGGAGAGACTTATAACAGACGAGGTACAAAGAAACTTAGGTGGAACGTATGCAAGTAGATATTCAAGAATGAACATGCGAAAAGAAGCATGTAAGAAAATCAATGATATGTTTGGATTGAACATTGACGTTGATTATAGACAGGACTATTCAGAACTTGTAGAAAAAGCTGATGGTGCAGAGAATAATGAGGAAAGTGAGGTTGAAAAACAATGAGTAAATATACTACGGAAGTTAGATATATCTGTGAAGTATACAGTGGTCTTAGTGAGAGTGTTGGATATGATAAGATTGATGAAGTGTTGAATGGTAGTTGGAATAAGGTTTTTGACTTTGACTTTCCTATGTTTGATGACAATTACAGAAAAGCATTGTGTATTAAGATTTTAAAGCATTTTTACACAAGAGAGATAGGGGAAGAAACTGTCGGACTGTGGAAGTTAAGGCTTAATACTCGAATGAATGAAATTATGCCTTATTATAATCAGTTATATGAAAGTGAAACGCTTAAAATCAATCCATTGTATACGTTTAACTATCAGAAAACTCACAAGGACAGCGGGGGCGACGTTAGAACTATTGAGGAGACAGGTACTAACAGTGAGAGCGTTGAGGGTTCAAACGGTGGGACTAGAAACACTAAGGAAGACGGAACGCAGAATACTATTACTACTAATGAAGGTAACAATAAGAGAGTTAGTAATGTTACTAATAGTGGTAAGAGTACAAGTGCTGATAGTGGAAATGACGTTGTAACAGGCGATGTTAGCACAGGTAATACTACACAAGGAAAGACGGACACAACAGTTAGTGGTAATGTTACTAGCAATAAGGTAGAGAATTTGAAAGATAGATTTTCCGATGCCCCGCAGGGTGGGTTAAATGGTATTGAAAATAATACTTATTTAACTAATGCTAGGTTAAATGACAATACTGTTAATCAGACCGATACTAACAAGGGTAGTGAAGAAATCGTTAACAATGAAGTTGTCACTGGACAAAGTAACAGTAATCAGAAAACGGAATATGGTAAGAACAATGAGAGTACTAATAGCAATGAGGAAAATGGTACTATTACTGATACTATTGATAGTAGTGGTACTAATGACATTACCATTAGTAAGACTGGAAGTGTTACGGACGCTTTTACTAATAAGAGTAATAGAAGTGGTGAGAGTGGAAAAAATGTTAGTGATAGCATTACTACTACAAGAGAGTATATTGAAAGTGTAAGAGGTAGCAACGGTATTAGTGATAGTAAATTGTTAATGGAATACAGAGAGACATTCTTAAATATTGATATGATGGTAATAAATGAGTTGAATAACTTGTTTATGAATATATGGTAAGGAGAACAAATGGAAAGAGCACCGCCTTGTTATAAGGCACAATATTATTTGAATAAGGAGAATTAAATATATGAGAAATTTGTGGTGTTATAAAATATTGCCGTTAGTATATGATGCGTCATTAAGTTATTATGAGGTACTCTGTAAAGTGGTAACATACATTAATAACATAAATGAGGACTTAAAATTAACAAATGAAGAAATAAAAGTTTTACAAGAAGAAGTTAAAACAATTCAAACATGGATTAACAACTTTAATACATCTTATGCAGAAGATATTATTAAGCAGTATATTTCTACAATGATTTTTGTTGAGATAACAAACAGCGGTTATATTGTTTATAACATTCCCGAAAAATGGGAAGATATAACCTTTAATACAACAGGTCTTGATATTTCAACAAATTTACAACCCGAATATGGACATTTAGTATTATCATATTAAGAAGTGAGGTATTTATTATGAACAGACAATATATAGGCGCTAGATATGTTCCGACTTTTTTTAACAACAATGGTAACTCTGAATGGATGCCAGGTGTAAGTTACGAAGCTTTAACAATAGTAACGCACTTAGGAAATTCTTATACTTCCAAGAAGCCAGTACCATCTAATATCGGAGAACCAAATACTAATACGGAATACTGGGTTAATACTGGAAATTTTAATGCACAGTTAGAACAGTTAATTAATAGCGTTTCTAATAACGCTAAAGTAACAAATCGTTTAGCTAATAAAAAGATTATAGTTATAGGAGACAGCTATGGTACTACAAACGGAAGTGGTGAAAAGGAAATTATACCATATCCGTTTTATTTAAAGATGTTTCTTGGAATGGATGACGAGCATTTTATGTCAGCACATAAAAATGGTGCTGGATTTGGGAACGGTGAGTTTATTAACTTACTTAATTCGTTCAACAATGATGAAGATGTAACTGATGTATATGTATTTGGTGGTTGGAATGATATCGAAAGTCGCTTTTCTGAAAGTGTAGTTGTAAATAATATGAAATCTTTTTCTAATATTTGCAGTACTAAATTTCCAAATGCCAAAAAGCACTTGGGTTTGTTATGCTATGGGTATGAAGTAAGTGAACAGAGTTTATCGGACTTTAACAAATTAGCTACTGTTACGTATGGGCAGAGTATTCGCAATGCTAACATTGAATATTTAAATACTGAATTGGTAGCCGTTCAACGCATGGAAGATTTTTGGGCTGATATTAACACAGAACAAGGAAAAACACATCCTAGTACCATAGGCAGTATATATATTGCTATCAGACTTGCTAATACTATTTTAAGCGGTAATGCACATTTTTATTTTGAATATAATTCAGAAATAATAAGTGATAATCCAAATTTAAATATAGTAGCTAGCGGCATTTTTCAGACTACGGATGGAAATATGATAACAACAGAAACTAGCAAAACCATTGAAATTACTGGTGATATTACAGTTCCAAACATGTTTTCTACGGCAGATAAACTAAAGTTGGGAAAATTACCAAATAGTATCAGTTTGGGGCATTATGAGCATGTAAAAATGGCATGTGAACTAGTATTTCAAAAAAATAGTGTATACAAAAATGCTAGCGGAATATTATGTCTCAAAGAGGGTTGTATATTCCTAAGCTGTAGTAGTGATGAAATAGTCAATGCAACATCATTGCATATTGTGTCGGGTGTAATATCAACAA
>ENA-OOXT01001477-OOXT01001477.1-human-gut-metagenome-genome-assembly--contig:-NODE-1477-length-15076-cov-3.380334_pt1 | contig 15076 bp, 8 predicted proteins | sample MGYA00241590_ERZ501349 | MGnify/ENA primary metagenome ERZ501349 (study PRJEB25962, sample SAMEA2042838) | human gut metagenome | biome: human gut; feature: human-associated habitat; material: faeces...
AGTAGTGAAGAACTTACCCCGCGAGGAAGAGGGGGAATTGGTGAACTATCTGGTGCGAAATGAGAAACAGAACAAGAGTTATGCATACGACAAGGAGGTGCCGGGCAGCAAGAAAGCGATTTTGCATTACCGGCTCATCGGGCGGTCGCAGAACTATTATCTGTTGGAAATAGATTTGAAAACCGGACGCCATCACCAGATACGTTGTCAGTTGGCAAAGATGGGCTGTCCCATCAAGGGAGATTTGAAGTATGGTTCGCCCCGCTCCAATCCCGACGGCAGCATCTGTCTGCATGCGCGGTATATCCGTTTTGTGCATCCGGTGTCCAAAGAACCGATAGAAGTGGAGGCTCCCGTCCCTCCTGGAAATTTATGGAATGGTTTTGAAACGATTTAATCTTACAGTAATGAAGAAAATCACAGTTTTGTCGGGTTTGCTGCTCCTTGCGGGATTGGCTGCCCAAGCTCAGGAAAGAGTTGCTGAGTATAATGTGCGTCCTGCCGTTACGGTGCGCACTCCCCTCCAGGGCGATAGTATCAACTTCAAGGGAGACAAGTTTACTACCGGCAATCTTCTGAAGACGAAGGTCAGTCTCGACTTCGACGGAGGTCGGTACGAACGTATGGTTGCTGATACGGCTGGATATGTAACTGTGGCAAAGGCAGACAAGGACAATCTGTTCTATCTGTTTGCTACCAATCTGCGTGCGGAGCGTTTCATGAAGGGCAAGCTGAATGTATATTCTCCTGCCCGTTTTGAGGTGTTTGTAAACGGTGAATCCAAGCAAGTCAAGGAGACAGCGGAGGACAGCTTGTCGCAGGTCCGTCCTACGGCTGTCAGTCTGCGTATGGACCCCGAAGCGGATTATGAGATTGTCATCAAGTTGCTTTCAAGCGCGGACGACAAGATGCAGCCGATGCTGAAATGCGAATTTGAAAAGGAAAAGGACTTTGCCGATGTAGCCTGCCGGATGGCACCGGACATGAAGAGACGTTTCTCTTTGTTCAACACCAATTTCGGCTCCCGAGCGAGCAGGGTTTCTCTTTCGCCCAACGGCAAGTATCTGCTGACCCGCTATTCGGACAATTACGACGTGAAGCGTTCCAGGACCCGTTGTGAGCTGACCGAGGTAAAGACCGGCCGGGTGATATTGCCCAATGCCAATGAAAAGATGAACTGGATGCCCAACAGCAACAAGCTCTATTATACGGTTATGGGCGAGGAGCAGAATGACCTGGTTGTGTTCGATCCCGCCACGATGCGTGAGGAAGTGCTGCTGAAGAATGTTCCCGAAGGATATTTCAGCTGGTCTCCTACAGAAGACTATCTTATCTATATGCTCACGGACGAGGGCGAAAAGGTGAGTGGCCCGTTGAAACGTCTCTTGCATCCGGACGACCGTATCCCCAATTCTCGTGACCGCTATTATCTCATGAAATACGATGTGGCGACGGGACTTTCCGAGCGCCTGACCTACGGTAGTCACAACGTCTATCTGAATGATATTTCCCCGGATGGCAAGAAACTGTTGTGCAGCACTTCCAAGCCGGACATCACTCGATGCCCTTTCTCCCTCTCTTCTCTTTTCGAGATTGATTTGACCACCTTGCAGGCAGATACGCTGGTCGCCTGGGATGCTTATCTGGGAAGTGCTTCTTACTCTCCGGACGGGAAGCAGCTTCTGGTGACGGGCAGTCCGTCTGCTTTCGGAGGCATTGGCAAGAATTGCGGTGAACATCCCATAGCCAATGACTTTGATACCCAAGCATTCATTATGGATTTGGCTACAAAGAAAGTGCAGGCTATCACGCGCGATTTCAATCCTACGGTGTCTCTCGTGCAGTGGAACCGTGTGGACGGATGTATCTATTTCGATACGACTGATGGGGATTGCAGGCATATCTACCGTTATGTTCCGAAGACGGGCGGCTTTGAAATGCTTCCGCTTGAAGAAGATGTGATTACTTCCTTCACGCTGGCCAATGACAATCCGGTTGTGGCTGCCTATGTGGGCGGAGGAAACACCAGCACGGGCGTAGCTTATACGTACGACACGAAGAAAAAAGTTTCTACCCTGCTTGCCAATCCCATGAAGCCCATCCTCGATAAGATTGAGCTGGGACAGATGGAAGAGTGGAACTTTACAGCTTCGGACGGTACGGAGATAAAGGGAATGGTTTGTCTGCCGCCGTCTTTTGACCCGAACAAGAAGTATCCGCTTATCGTATACTATTATGGAGGAACGACTCCTACAACCCGCGGTATAACTTCCCCGTACTGTGCACAGTTGTTTGCGTCACGTGACTATGTGGTTTATGTTATCCAGCCCAGTGGTGCCATCGGGTACGGCCAGGAGTTCTCTGCACGCCATGTCAATGCATGGGGTGAGCGTACGGCCGATGAGATCATTGAAGGTACGAAGAAATTCTGTGCAGCCCATCCGTTTGTCAACGATAAACGTATCGGATGCCTGGGTGCCTCTTATGGAGGATTCATGACGATGTATCTGCAGACTAAGACGGATATGTTTGCTGCCGCTGCCTCGCATGCTGGCATCAGCAATGTAACGAGCTATTGGGGCGAGGGTTATTGGGGATATTCCTATAACTCTGTTGCGGCAGCCGATAGCTATCCTTGGAATAATCCCGATTTGTTTACGAAGCATGGAGCATTGTTCAATGCGGACAAGATTAATACCCCTCTGTTGTTGCTGCATGGCACGGTAGATACAAACGTGCCTATCGGTGAAAGTATCCAATTGTATAATGCGCTGAAGATATTGGGTAAGCCGGTGGAATTTATTACCGTAGATGGTGAAAACCATTTTGTACTTGATTATGCAAAACGTGAATTGTGGCACAATTCAATTATGGCTTGGTTTGCCCGCTGGCTGCAGGATAGTCCGGCATGGTGGAATGACCTTTATCCGGAAAGACATTGGTGATGTTTTAATTAACAATTGATAATAAAAAAAGCCGTTTCCCAGAATAGACAAGGAGGAAACGGCTTTTTTGTTGTAGTGTGCTTACTGTTATTGGGCCACTTTTGCTGTGTCTTGGACGTTCTCGGCTTTCTGCAAAGTATCCGTTACCACAGTGTCGTTAGACAAGGTTGTTGTCTTACTCGGCTGTTCTACCGGAGCCTTAGCTTGAGCCAAGAACGTTCCGCCACAAACAAACATAAACAGGGCTGCTACTAATACTAGTTTTTTGTTTTTTACTTGTTTTTAATTAGGTTAATATATTTATTCGGTTTTGGTTTAGGTAGATTCTACTTTGATGTTGTGGAGTTAAACTTCACACAGTATATATATCAAATGACGTGCCAGAGTGAGGGTGGAAACGGTAAGTCGTTGCAGATTAGCACGCTATTTTTACCGTGAAGGTGCGCAGGGGTGTGAAGATGTGTGGAAGCGGTGTGGAAAGTGTGGAATAGAGTGTGGAGTTTTTCCACAGTTATAACTCTATTCCATATAATTTAAGTTTGTTGTAAAGTGTCTTTCTGTCTATCCCCAGCAGTTGGGCGGCGCGGCTTTTGTTATATCCCGTCTGCTTCAAGGCTTCGATTATCTGCTGCTTCTCGGTCTCTTCGTTACGGAGAGGCATACCTGCTGCGGATGGGGCTACCGGACTCTTCAGTTCGCTAAGCTCGTTCAGGGTGATGAGCTTGTCTTGCGCCAAAAGGGTGGCACGCCGGACGATGTTCTTCATCTGGCGCAGGTTGCCCGGCCATTGATATTCCAATAAAGCTTTGGATGCCTTTTCGTCAAAGCCGATGAGGTGCTTGTCCAGTTCGCGGTTTGCCTGGTCCAGGAAGAAGTTTGCAAAGAGCAGGATATCCTCGCGGCGGTCTTTCAGTTGCGGCATACGCAGGGTAAACTCATTGATGCGGTGGTAGAGGTCCTCGCGGAAAGTCCCTTTCTCGATGGCCTGTTCCAGATTCTCATTGGTGGCGGACACTAAGCGCACATCTACCTGTATCTCCTTGTTGGAGCCGACAGGGCGTATTTTACGTTCCTGCAGGGCGCGGAGCAATTGTATCTGCACCTCGTAGCTGAGATTGCCTATTTCATCCAAAAAGATAGTGCCGCCGTTGGCAGCAACGAACGCGCCCGTCTTGTCGGTCAGCGCACCGGTAAAGGAACCTTTTACATGGCCGAAGAATTCGGAAGCCGCCAGTTCTTTGGGGATAGAACCGCAGTCTATGGCAATGAACGGTTTGTCGGCCCGTTTGCTTAGCTGATGAATACGGTGCGCCACATACTCTTTACCTGTTCCGCTGGCACCGTTTATCAGTACGGACATGGGGGTGGGAGCTACCAGACCTACATAATTGTAGAGTTGGCGCGCCGCCTCGCTTTCCCCCTCCAGGAAATTAGAGGGAGGAACGGTTGCACTATGGGGAACGGCTTTGCTCTTGGATGCTTTGGGCGTGACTGTGTTCTTTTCTATTCCTGCCGGTGTAGGTAAAGCTTTGTTTTGCAATGCCTCATTAATTTTCTTCAGCAACTCATCCGGTTGTACCGGTTTTGAAATGTAATCACTGGCTCCATGTTTTATGGCCTGTACAGCGCTTTGGATGTCAGCATAGCCTGTCATGATGATGAGTGGGATGTTGTATTTCTGTTCTTTCATCCATGAAAGCAAGAAGATACCATCTTGATCGGGCAGGCGCAGATCAGACAAGACAAGATCGTATGGTTGTGCGTCCAGTTGTTTGCGTGCGCGCGCATTACTGCTTGCTGTATCAACCGAAAATCCTTTTTTACCCAGCCAGGTTTTCAACATGGTGGCAAAAGTCAAGTCATCTTCTACTATCAGAATGGAATGTGGCATCTTTATGTGTTTTTTATTCGTACAAAAATAAACTTTTTTCACGGTGTGCCGAAACACGGACTCTATTTCTAATACCTTTTAACTTAACAGGGTTTAATTCTTCATTCTTCATCCGGAATTTCAATCTGTTTTTGTGCTTCGTCAATTACTTTTTCTATTTCTTTTACTATAAAGTTTGTTTTCTCTATCGCTTCTTCACTGATTTCAGCCGTCCCTCGTCTTTGTTCCATCCATGTCAGTGCAGGAATGCAACGGGTGGCTCCCAGCATGGTGAACAGCGGCAACAGTTTATGAGCTATTGCCGTGATGCCTTCCATATTCCTTTTCGCCAACGCTTCTTCCATATACTCTCGGTTCTTTTTTGTTTCGCTGATGAAGGTGCGGAGTATTTCTGCGGCTGCTTCCGGATCATCTTCCGAGAAGGCGGTCAGGGCAGAGAAATCCAACGTTTCTTGTTGGGGATGGTTTTCTTTGGCCGGTGCTGTGTGAGGAGCCGGATTTCCTGCGGCGGATACGTCCTTTCCTGTGGCCTGGAAGATGGCTGTAAACAATTCGTTTATGGTGAAAGGTTTGTGCAGGCAACCGGCAAAGCCATGTGAACGGAAATAATTTTCGTCCATATCGCTACGGGCGGTCAGCGCGATCACCGGCAGGGTTTGCACCCATGATGTGTCCAGCGTGCGGATGGCTTTCAATAAATCGAATCCGTTCATGGCAGGCATCTGTATGTCGGTGAGCAGGGCGTCGAAGCGCTTGTCTTTCAATTTGTTGAGAAGCTCTTCGGGATGATGGCAGCAGGTCACAGTCACTCCGGGGCGTTCCAGCATGGCGGTGGTAAGCTGTAACTGTATGCGGTCATCGTCAATTAAAATCAGGTGGATCGGCTCACTGTCTTTGCGGGGAGTGTCTATTTGCCGGATTCCGGTTGCGTCAGGGGAAGCAGGAGTATGTTCCGCTTCCGGTCCGGAGGGATTTTTATCCGGATGGGAAGGCCCCTCAGGCAAAGGCAGATATACATGGAATCGGCTGCCTTTCCCTTGTTCGCTTTCTATCTTGATATCTCCTTCGAGCAGAAGCACCAGTTTACGGGTGATGGCCAGTCCCAAGCCGAATCCTTCTTGTCCTTGTGCGTTGTGGAGCCGGGTGAATTCCTGAAAGATACGTTGTTGCTCTTCTTGGCTGATACCACATCCTGTGTCACTGATACTGAAATGCAGTTGGCCGTTTTCCAACGCTGCTTGCAGAGTGATGCTTCCTTCTTTGGTGAATTTCAGTGCATTGGATAGCAGATTCTCTGCTATCTGGCGGATACGGAACGGGTCTCCTATGTATACGCGGTTTAATGATTCGTTGCAATGATAGTTCAGTTCCAGCTGTTTGGAGTCCGCCATCGGTTTGAAGCTGATATAAATGGTGTCGAACAGTTGGTGGGGGTTGAATGATACCCGGTTGATGTCCATTTTATGTGCGTCCAGCCGGTGGTAATCCAGCAGGGATTTGACTAGGCTGAGCAGGTGATTGGCTGAACTTTGCATATTGTTCAGATAGAAACGCTGGCGTTCTTCGGTAGTGATCCGTTCCAGCAGGTCGGTATAGCCCAAGATGGAACCCACGGGGGCCTTGATATCGTGTGTGATAGTCAGCATCAGTTTTTCACGCGCCACCAGCAAGTCTTCGGCACGGCGTTTGGCTTTTTCCAGTTCTCGGCGGTAGTGGTTGCTGCGAGTGATGTCCCTCCATATCAGGACCAGGAAGAAAATAGCCAGAACCACGGCGACAATGGCGATTCCTGCCACTGTGCGGATAGAGCTTTGGCGGATGTATTCCTCTTGTATATGTTTGTTTTGTGCCAGAGCCTGCTCTTCTTCCTCTATGGTACTTAATAGCTGATTGACTTTCTGACTCAGTTTCAAGCCACTGAGGCGCAGGGACTGGGTGCGGCGATTCACCATTTCCATCCGTTCCTGATGGGTGTCGGTCACCCGGCTCTGTATGTCTTTCAGCATGGTGACCACCGTGTCTGCCGGGCTGTATGCTTCGGTCAGCGTATCGGTATATTCTTCCTGAATCACATTGCTGACTTGTGTGGAATCCGCTTTCCCGGGTGCGAACACTTCTCCCAGTCGTTTGAAGAAGCTTTTGGGCTTTTTGCGGATAACGTATGAATTGGTGTGTGTGATTACTTTTTTGCGCACGTGGGGAAGGCTGAGTAAAGAGTCTTGCTCGGCAATCAGTTCGTCGATATGCTGTTTGTAAATTTTATCTGTTCCGCCGTCCTGAATTGCTTTTAGCAGGTTGCGCATATTCCGTTCTTTATCCATGAAAAGCATTCCCACCGTATCCAGCCGTGCCAGTTGTATGCTGTCGGTCAGCAGTGTGCGCAGGGAGTCCAGCGCTGTGTTGGCCTGTTTCATGGCACGTTTGTATCGGTAGTACTGTCCTAGTTGTCCTGTACTGAGTGATTGTCCGATAACTTCCGCCTGATAAAGCTGGCCGATAATCTGATTGGTGACATGGCGCCGTTGGCTCAGGATGGCTTCATCATCGCTGGTTCCGGTCAGTGACTTCATCTCCTGATAAATATATCCGATGGATATAAAGAGCAGTGCAGTCAGCAGGATATAGCCGAATGCAACTTTCAGCTTGGTGGAACGGTTGGGCAGGCTCATGGTGGTTTTATTTTAATTTCGTATCACGGTTAAAGCGTAGGTAATAGAGTATTCCGGCTGTAGTCAGTCCGAAAGGAAATGCCATCCATATTCCTATAATTCCCCAGTCCATGATGAAACCGAAGAAATAGCCGGCCGGCAGGGAGATAAGGAAATAAGCGATGAATGCGATATACATCATGGGTTTCACATCTGCGATTCCACGAAGGGCATTGGCGAAATTTATTTGTAATCCGTCACCAAACTGGTAGATGATGAACGGAATGATAAGTTGTGCTACCATCACGCTGACCGCCGGACTGTCACTGAACCATCCTCCCAGTTCGTTACGCAGCAGGAAGATGGGCAGGGCTCCTATTAGTGCGATGAACAGCATGATATGGAATCCGGCGTATGCCGAGCGCCGGACGTTTATCCGGTCATTCTGTCCGCGGAAGTTGCTAACCCGCACAGCAACGGCTGCTCCCATGCCATAATACATCATAAAGCAGATTTGGGAAATGGCGAGCATCACTTGGTGGGCTGCCAGAGCGGTAGTCCCGATCCATCCCACCATAATGGCGCTGAGGCTGAACGAAGCGGTTTCCATCCCCATCTGCATGGCAATGGGCCATCCCAGTTTGTTCAGGTGCAGGAAGTCTGCCCGGTTGAGCGCATTGTGTAGAAATCCTTCTTTATAAATATGATAACGCCGGGTACAGAAAAAAATGACGGCGAACACGACCACCATCATGATACGGGAGGCCAATGTGGAAATTCCCGCTCCCAGCAATCCCATTTCGGGCATTCCCAGTTTACCGTAAATCAGGATGTAGTTGCCGATGATGTTCATCACATTTCCTGCCAATAAGATCCACATGGAAACGCGGGTGTCGGTTATGCCATCGGCAAATTGCTTGAAACCGTTGAAAAGCAGTACAAACAACAAGGATATCAGTAAAACGATGAAGTAGGGACGCATTAAAGGCAGCAGTTCTTCGGGTTGCCCCAGCCGGTGGATATTCAGATAGAGTATCCACATGATGAGTGTGAGCAATACTGCCAGCAGTGTATTGGCAAACAGGCTGTTCTTCAGCATCCGTCCCACTACATGGGTTTCTCCCCGTCCGAACAGGCTCCCCACGATAGGGGTCAGCCCGTATGAGAATCCGGTAGCGAAAATAATGGCCAAAGTAAACATATTGTTGACAAAACTGGCGGCGGCTAATTCATTCGTGCTGTGATGGCCTATCATTAATGTATCGGCAAAACCCAGAATGATGACACCTATCTGGCCGATAACGATAGGGATACCTAAAGTGAAAAGTGCTTTGTAATGTTGCATGGTTAATAAATTGCTAATGTGCCAATATGCCAATATGCTAATTTGCCAACTAGCTGCGCTGTATTCCGCATGGCGCATTGGCAAATTAGCATATTATCAGGTCGGCAAATTACTTTTATAGTAGAGTGTGGAACAATTTTCCCGCACAAATGTTTTTTGTGCCGCTTCTTTTATCTGTCCGGCAGTGACCGAGCGATACTTGTTTACTTCATTGTTAATATCCTCCGCTTTGCCGGTCAGTTCAAAATAAGCCAGATTGGTAGCCACATTCAGGTAATTCAGGTTATTGAATATCTGTTCGCTTTCATAGCGGTTCTTTACTTTTTCCAGCTCGTCCTCGTCCACACTTTCTTCCGTCAATGCCTTCAGTTCCTGCCATACGGCTGTTTCGGCAGCTTCCAGCGTGACGCCTGGGGCGGGTTTGCCGGTGATATGGAACAATCCCTCGTCAATGCTGCCCGAGATATAGGCGTCGATGCTGTTGAATACCTGTTTCTTTTGCACCAGATGCTGCACCAGGCGGCAGGAACGTCCGCTACTTAGCAAGTCGCTCAGCATATCAAAAGCATAATAGTCGGGATGGCGTCGTTCACAGATATGGAATGCCATAAAGAGCGCGTCTACAGGCACGTTCCGCTCCACTGTCAGCCGGCGTTCCTCCGTTTGCCGGGGTTCTGCCGGCAGTGAGCGGGGGGGTACGTTGCGGCGCGGGATAGGGCCGAACCACTTTTCGGCCAGTGCCACTGTCTCTTCAAAAGTAATATGTCCCGTTACAGCCAGAATGGCATTGTCCGGTGCATAATATTTAAAGAAAAAAGCTTTTACCTCTTCAAGGGTGGCATTGGCTATGTGGCTGATTTCTTTGCCGATGGTAGGCCACTGGTACGGATGCACCTTATAAGCCAGGGCACGTAGCAGATGCGAGGCGTCTCCGTATGGCTGGTTCAGGTTTCGCTGTTTGAACTCTTCGATTACTACTTGCCGTTGCACTTCCAGACTGCGCGGGTTAAAGTCGAGAGACAACATACGGTCACTCTCCAGCCAGAATCCGGTTTCCACATTCTGACGGGGGAGGGTGATGTAATAATTGGTTATGTCATTATTTGTCCATGCGTTATTCTCGCCTCCGGCATTTTGTACCGGAGTGTCATAGTCGGGCACATGGACAGAGCCTCCGAACATCAGGTGTTCAAACAGATGGGCGAATCCGGTATGGTCAGGATCTTCATCGCGTGCGCCCACATCGTACAGCAGGTTCAGTGCCACCATCTGGGTTGTATTGTCCTCATTGTGTATCACACGCAGCCCGTTAGACAAGGTGTATCGGTTAATGTTAATCATCTGAGTCGCAAATTACTGAATACTGGCCTTGAGAATCCGGATATTCTCTACAGGGCGGTCTGCGCGGTTCGTTTTTGCTATTTCAATATTCTCCACTACTTCCATGCCTTCGGTTACTTCACCGAATACGGTATAAGAACCGTCCAGGTGGGGAGCGCCGCCTACGGTGCTGTATGCTTTGATCTGTTCGGGGGTGAAGCGGAATTTCTCTTCTTTGTCCGCCAGTTCACGGGCTTGGGCTTCCAGTGTGTCCTGCAATTCCAGTAATCCGGCATTGTCGCCCGCCTTGCGCATCTTGTATATTTCCTTCATGTGCTGGCGTGCTAGACTGTCGAACAGGGCCTCTTCGTGCTGTTCGTTTATTTTGTTCTCCATGCCCAGCAGTTGCGGTTCGGTGAACTTGCGTCCGGTAACAATATAGAACTGGCAACCCGATGAAGCCTTTTCGGGGTTCACATCATCACCCTGGCGTGCTGCCGCCAATACTCCTTTCTTGTGGAAGAATTTCGGATTGAATTCGGCGGGAATGGTGTAACCCACATCACCGCTGCCCAGCATGGCGGTATCCGATGCGTTTTTGCTGTCCGGATCGCCGGCCTGGATCATGAATTGTTTGATAACCCGGTGGAACAACGTACTGTCATATACTCCCTCTTTTACCAGTTTGATAAAGTTATCACGATGTTTCGGTGTTTCATTATACAGGGCCACTGTGATATTCCCCATGGTGGTTTCCAGTTTCACTAGGGTACGCTTTTCATTTTCCATATGATGATTCGTTTGTTTTTTCGAGCCGGCGCTGCATGCAGTCAATGCGATGAAGGCCAGGCATATTAGTAAAATTTTGTTTGAAATCATGAGCTGTTTTTTTATTTATCGGACAAATATAACAAAACTCGCTCACATACGGATGGATTTCGCAGGAATAATGCAAACTGTTGGAAATAAAGGGAGATATGCAGGTTTACTCTATATTCATCCATTGAGGGGTTTTGACCTGTTCAGCAGGAGTTAAGAGAATAATGGCTACTTATCCATTGCCGATTTGAGGTTGCAAAGGAACGGGAAAAGACCTTTTCCTCTCCTTGTTTATTATTTTCATTCAAAAATCAATAGGAATGGTATTACTTACGAATGATGCGGTTAATGAATAGCCAGCTCCCGAATATCTGAAGCAGCATGCCCGGAATACCAATCCGGAAATCCTGTGCGGCAAGCCAGGAATCTCCTTTCGTCGCCCATTCTCCCAGCGTCCCGACAAGCTGATAGGCCAAGACGACCCCAAGGAGCAGTCCGGGCGAAGCTTTCCTGAAATGCGAAGCCGCATACCCGGCAACCACAGCCAACAGAACGGATTTGAGAAAGATGGCGGGGCAGTACAGCCATAGCAAGCATCCCGAACAGTCTATTTCAGTTCGACAAGTTCGTACTTCTGACTTCCCATACCGAGCTGTTCGGCATAGTCGAGTGTATGCATCCCGTGGCGCGAGTCGATACGTTCGATCAGGTGAATTTTACCGTGGTCTTCGGAGGAGCGTACCAGATCGGTGCAGGCCCGGTCAAGCGCTACCGGGTCAAGCGAGGCAAGGATACCGATGTCGCCCATCCGCGGATCTTCAGGCGAGGAGTCACAGTCGCAGTCCACCGAAAGATTGTTGGCCACACTGATGTAGAGAATCTTATCGCCGCAATGGTCCGTGACGGCTTTGGCGGCCTCGGCCATCGACTCCAAAAAGTTATCCTGTTCGGGAAGGTTACCCCAGACTTTGCTTACGTCCTTGGTCGTGCCTGCCGAATGAATCCACGCCTTGCCGCCCGACGAGGCGATGCCGATGGAGATATTCTTGATTGCGCCGCCGAAACCACCCATCGCATGACCTTTGAAATGCGACAGCACAACCGTAAAATCGTAATTCAAGTAGTTCTTGCCCACGAAATCCTCTTTCAGGTGCTTGCCGCCTTTTACCGGCAGGGACACTTCGCCGTCGGCATCCATGATGTCCACTTTCGCAATCGCCGTAAAACCGTGGTCGGCAGCAGCCTTGAGGTGTGCCTCCGTATTGGCACGTCCGCCACCATAGGCCGTATTGCACTCCACGATTGTGCCGTTCATTTTCCGTACAAGTGGTGCAATGAGTGTCGGCTGGAGAAAATTATGTCCGCCCGGTTCGCCGGTGGAGAGTTTTACCGCAACCTTTCCTTCGGCTTTACGACCGAGAGCCTCGTAGATCTTCACAAGATTTTCCGGGGTAATTTCCTTGATAAGATAGACCTTTGGGAGTTCAGATGCGCTATCCGATGTCTTGTCCTGTGCCTGTACATATCCTGTTCCTATGGTCAAAAATACCATTGCAGCCATTATCATGCTCATTATCTTTTTCATATATACTGTAATTTATCAATTAAAAGTTCAGATTTATACCTGCCATCACCGTAGCTCTCGGCATCGGGTATCCGGCATTGATTTCGTAACGCTGTGCCAGCAGGTTTTCTCCGCGTGCCCAGATGTCGAGCCATGGGGTGGCACGGAATTGTCCGCGCAGATTCCATAAGACAAAATCCTCGGTTGTAGCCGGATCTGTCGAGGTGTAAAGTCCGGCGATGTACTGTATGCCCGTCGATACCGACCAGTGTCCTTGCGTGAAGTTTGCTCCGGCATAGAGCTTATGTTCGGGAGCGGCAATCACGGGATTCTCCATGTGCAGGTAGCTGTAATTGGCATCCACCGACCAACTCTTATTGAAACGGTAAGCGACCTGTGCTTCGACGCCTGCATTGTCTATCTCTCCCGAATTCTGGTTCAGCATACCGCTTCCGCTCGGATTGGGCAGGGTCATAATCAGGTTCTTGCCATCGATATAGAAGAGATTGATGCCATACGACAGGCTTCCACCCAACAGTCTTTGCGAGAAGGCTATCTCGTAGTTCCACATAGATTCCGGCGTCAAGTCGGGATTCTGCGGCGGGAACATGTACATCTCACGGAGAATCGGGTAACGGAAACCTTTGGAGGCAGAAGCCTTCAGTTCGATGGTATGAGGCAGGTGGAATGCCAATCCGGCCTGCGGCACCCATTCTGTTCCGACACGGGAATGATGATCAACGCGCAATCCTGCGTTGAACGTGAGCCACTTCCCGACATCCTGCCGGAAGTCCACATAGCCTGCCACCTCGTTTTCATGCTTATCCACCAAATCGCTACGTGTTCCCGCGTCTTCTCCGCTCACATATTCGCTCCATGCCTCGCCACCGTAACGGAACCAGTCGAAGCCTACGGTGATGCGGTTATCCTTGAAGAACCGGGCGCTCTGATACCATGAGATACCCATCATGTCGTCATACGAGTTGAAGCGGTCATCCTGCGGACCTTCCCCTGCGGAAGGCGTATAGCCGTCGTTAATCCAATGGTCGCCCCAGTTGTAGAAGAAACTCAACGCACCGGAAGTCTTCCCGTATTCATTTTCGACGGCAAAAGAGGTCATGCCCCGTGTAATGCGCTGATCACCGTCCAGCAGCGGAGCCGATACCGGGCCGGGATAAGAGGCGTTGAAGTGGGTCACGTTTACGTCGGCACGCAGATTCCAGTGGTCCGTCACCTCGTAACCGATCCGGCCGTAACCGCCGTACTGCTCGAATCCCATGTCGGCACGATGCCCGTCCGTGCGGTTGTACGAGCCGCTGATGACGCTCGAAAAACGCCCTTTGCGGATGCGGTTCGTCAGTTCGGTTTCCAACGTGTTGTAGGAACCGTACCCTGTGTGCAGGTGGGTGCGAATCCCATCCTCGTGCATTTTGCGGGTCACAATATTTACTACGCCACCCATGGCATTCGAACCGTAGAGTACGGATGCCGGGCCACGCAGTACCTCCACCCGGTCGGCCAGGAGCGTCTGGTAGGCATCGGCAATCGGATGTCCGAAGATGCCGGCATATTGTGGATGCCCATCAATAAGCACCATCAGGCGGGCATTGCCGCCACTTAACCCGCGTAACGAAATACCGCCTGCCGCCCCGTTGGAGACCCCGTAGCCCATCACGCCGCGCGAAGTAGTGAACAGACCCGGAACCTGTTCCGTGAGCACAGGGAGCAGGGAAGGCTGCATCGACTGCTCGATTCTTTTCCTGTTCACTACTGAAACAGTCTGCGACAAGTGGCGTATATCCGTCTGATGACGGGTTCCGGTAACGACCACTTCGTCGATAGTCAATGTTCTTTGGGCTGACAAGCTGTCTGCCGTATCAGGTGTTTGGCCCGAAACGGTCAGGCTTCCGGCCAATATGAATGTTGCAAATAGTAAATGTTGTTTCTTCATTTATCTGAATTCATTCTTTTAGATTGTAATGTTATAAACTCTTCAATTCGGACGAGACAATCCTGTGGAGTAAGGCAATACCGGCAACAAGTTTCCAGCGGGCACCATCCCGTCTTTGTACGGTTGATAATGTGCGGGACTGCCGTACCGTAACTGACGCGTACCCCGCTATCGGCAAACAAGTCGAGGGCCGGACGGCTGACCACGTCCGCATGGAGCTCTCCGACCTCTCCCAAAATCATCAGCGCCGCAGCCGCCTTGCCTACGACTTTGTCCGCAACGGAAGCTCCTTTCAGGAAATCGGAATCTTCCTGCAGCAGGGCATACAGGTCGGCCACACCGCGTCTGTCGAAAGTTCTAACTTCTCCGTTGGAAACGACTAAAGAATGTTTCCCTTCATGCAGTAATCGGATGATATCTTCCAGCATAATGTTTCAGAAACTATATTCGTCGAATGAGTTTGGCGGGATTGCCCGCGACAAGGGTATTCGGCTCCACATCGTGCGTGACGACACTGCCGGTTCCACAGTCTGTTTTGGTGCTTTCGACGGGTTACTGAAAGTAAGTAGGCTCATAAGTATCAATACTATCTG
>ENA-OOXT01001484-OOXT01001484.1-human-gut-metagenome-genome-assembly--contig:-NODE-1484-length-15016-cov-10.447898_pt1 | contig 15016 bp, 14 predicted proteins | sample MGYA00241590_ERZ501349 | MGnify/ENA primary metagenome ERZ501349 (study PRJEB25962, sample SAMEA2042838) | human gut metagenome | biome: human gut; feature: human-associated habitat; material: faeces...
TGCTGAAGAGCACAGACAACGAATATAAATACGAAGCTGCAAAGAGTTATTTTGCAAAGGGACAAAACAGTAAGGCTGCTACTCTTTTGGAAGACTTGGCATTGATCATGAAAGGAACGAGCAATGCGGAGGAGTCTGCATATATGTTAGCTATGACTTACTATAATCAAGGAGACTATATTACAGCTTCGCATTATTTCAATACTTATTATACAACTTATCCCCGGGGAACTTATACCGAGCTGGCACGTTTTTATAGCGGCAAGGCTTTATATTTGGATACTCCTGAACCTCGTTTGGATCAGAGCAGTACATATAAGGCTATCGAAGAGTTGCAGATGTTTATTGAATACTTCCCCGAAAGCGACCGTAAGGAACTGGCCCAGAATATGATTTTCGAATTACAGGATAAACTGGTTGAAAAGGAATTCTTATCAGCTTTATTGTATTATGATTTGGGATCATATACCGGAAACACCGTATATAGCAGTACCGGAAATAATTATCAGGCTGCGGTAGTAACGGCACAGAATATTTTGCGTGAATATCCTTATACCAAAAGACGTGAAGATCTTTCTATTCTGATTTTGCGTGCAAAATATGATATGGCAAAAGAGAGTGTGCCTGAGAAGAAAGAAGATCGTATGCGTGAAACGATAGATGAGTATTACGCATTTATCAATGAGTTCCCTGAAAGTAAATATAAAAGCGAAGTGGAACGAATATTTAAAGATGCAAGTAAGTTTGTAAAAGACGAAGAAAATTAATCAAGGTTTATAATTAAATAAAAAATTATGGATTACAAAAAGACAAATGCTCCTACCAATACCGTAACTCGTGACTTGATGGAACTGTGTGAAGATACTGGTAATATCTACGAAACAGTAGCAATCATCGGCAAGCGAGCAAATCAGATTGCGGTAGAAATGAAGAATGACTTGTCAAAGAAACTGCAAGAGTTTGCTTCTTACAATGATAATTTGGAAGAAGTTTTCGAAAACAGAGAGCAAATTGAGATTTCACGCTATTATGAAAAATTGCCGAAACCAACTCTGATTGCTACTCAGGAATATATTGAAGGTAAGGTATATTACAGAAACCCTGCTAAAGAAAAGGAAAAGTTACAGTAAGAAAATATTAATTGAACACAGAAACGCATAATTGCAGGAAGTGATTTTATATCTCTGTGAGGATGCGCTTCTGTGTTCTTTTTTTGTTATATCCTCGTATTTCTAATATTATTTGATTATGATACAACGTATTCAGACTGTTTATTTGCTTATTGTTGCCATTTTTATGGTGCTGATGATGTCTTTTTCTGTGGGACATTTTTATACGGAAACAAGCGTGTCAGACATGACAAATCTGGCTGTTATTGCTCCGGATGGAACTATGAATTATGCTCCCTGGGCATTGTTTGCCATTCTTATGGTTGTAGCAATTCTTTCACTTGTTACAATATTTCTGTATAGAAAGCGTATGTTGCAGATCCGTCTGACATTGTTCAGCAGTATTATTCTTGTAGGATACTACGTAACACTGGCAGCGTTTGTGTGGGGAACACTGAAAGAATGTGGCAGTTTTACTCCATCATGGACTTTATGTCTGCCTCTGATTTCAATCATCCTGAACTGGTTGGCTATTCGTGCTATCGGAAAAGATGAAATGCTAGTAAAAGCATACGAGCGTTTACGCTAAAAATATTATTCTTTTTAAAAAGTAATATCCCGGCAAACAGGAAGTATCCATAGTTTGCCGGGATATTTTTTGTGGGTTTCATTTGATGTTAACCTTCTTTGCAACATTGACTTCAGCGCAAAGAAGGTTAGCTGTTTTTTTACAAAAGAAAAATTATTTGCTCCCTGCTGTTATTTTAAGCAGAAAATCAGCAAAAGCCAATGCTGATTTTTTCCGGTAACTTCCTTGAGGCCAGAATAAAAATCCACGTGATGTTAAATGGTCATTGCAGAGAATGGGTATTTGTACCAGTCCGGCTTCTCCGCGTACAGCTGCCTGTGTCAGTATGGTTGCCCATTGTCCACTTTTCAGTGCGTGAATAATTGTATGGACGTCGTCCATTTCTACACCTACAGTCAGTTCCAATTGATGTTTACGACAGAGTTCTTCGATTTTCTTTCTTGTCGCAAATCCTCGTTCGGGCAGTATCAGAGGAGTTTCTGAAAGTCGTTTCAGCGTAATGGAAGATAAGCCTGCCAGAGGATGAGAACTGTGGACAATGAACTGTAGACGAGAAGAAAAAAGTGGAATTGTTTCAAAATCATCGGTGAGATCTTCAGGCTTAAACGACAATACAAAATCAAGGCCACTTCCATCCAGTTGCTTCAAAAGTTCTTCGGAAGTTGCAAAAGTGATTTCGACTTTAATTTTGGGATAGGCCCGATTGAAAAGTTGTAATGCTGCTATCAGCAAGGGACTCATGCTATAAGTTACGCCTATGTGAAGCACTCCGGTTTCAATACCTTTCAAATCACGGATAATTTGTTTCCCGTCTTCAGCATCGTAGATAGCTCGTGCAGCATAAGGCAAGAAAGCTTGTCCGGCTTCAGTCGGTACGATACGTTTGCCGATACGGTCGAAAAGCAGAACATCCAGTTCTTCCTCCAACTGCTTGATTTGCTGGGAAAGTGTACTTTGGGAGATATGCAATATGCGTGCAGCTTCCGAGAAATTCTGCCGTTCACACGCTTCTTTGAAGTACTTCAGTTGTCGCAATTCCATGCATTAATCGTTTTTATCTATAAGACTTATCGGAAAAAAGAATTTTGCAAATATATACAAATAATTTTCATTCCTCTATCTTTATACAAAACAAAAACAAACAAGATGAAAAAGATAATTGGTTCTGATTGGGGTTATTCGATTACTATCTTATCGATGATGAGGAGTTTGAAAGTGGATAAACGAAATACTTTATATATCGAGTTACTATGAAAGCTGCCGTTTTGTATTATAGTCACAAAGGAAAGACTGCCGGATATGCCCGTGAAATAGCAATGTATCTCTGGTCGAAAGGTCTGAATGTCAGCCTGAGTTCTATATCTGATGCTGTTCCGGAAAAACTGTCAGACTGTGATTTCCTTGTTTCCGGATGCTGGACCTGTGGATGGTTTGTGGTTGGACAGCACCCTCACAAGCGCTGGAAGGCTTTCAGCCGACGAATTCGTGGGCTTGTAAAAGCAGAACGTACGCTTTTCTTTACCACTTATAAGTTTAGGACGGGTAGCATGTATACTTGTATGAAGCGTACGATGGGTATTCCTGCCTCGTGTTCAGTCCCTTTCTTAAAATCCCGCACTGGATTTCTGACAGAATCGGATAAAAAACAATTGGACCAGTTTATCGCTATGTATTCTATTCATTAACTATTTTATAATGTAATATTGTATGGAAAATAAAAAACTTACAACTGCTTCAGGTGCGCCTGTAGCCGACAATCACAATGTTGCCACCGCTGGACGCCGTGGGCCGATGCTTTTACAGGATGTCTGGTTTCTGGAGAAACTGGCTCATTTCGATCGCGAAGTGATTCCAGAACGACGTATGCATGCCAAAGGTTCAGGAGCCTTCGGTAAGTTTACTGTAACTCATGATATTACTCCGTATACCAAAGCTGCTATCTTTTCTGAGATCGGAAAAGAAACAGAAGTTTTTGTCCGTTTTTCTACGGTAGCGGGCGAGCGCGGAGCCGCCGATGCAGAACGTGATATTCGCGGATTTGCCATTAAATTTTATACTGAAGAGGGAAACTGGGATTTGGTAGGAAATAATACACCGGTATTCTTTTTGCGCGATCCGCTGAAGTTTCCAGATTTGAACCATGCGGTGAAGCGTGATCCGCGTACCAACATGCGTAGTGCCCGCAATAACTGGGATTTCTGGACATTGTTGCCCGAAGCACTTCATCAGGTTACCATTACGATGAGCGACCGAGGCATTCCGGCTTCCTACCGTCATATGCACGGTTATGGCAGTCATACGTTTTCATTTATCAATGCTGAAGGAAAACGTACCTGGGTGAAGTTCCATCTGCACACACAGCAAGGTATCAAAAATCTGACCGATCAGGAAGCGGAAGCTATTATAGCCAAAGACCGTGAAAGCCATCAGCGGGATTTGTATGAAAGCATCGAAAGGGGAGATTTCCCTCGCTGGACAATGTACATCCAGTTGATGACTGAGGAACAAGCCAAAGAGTGTCCTTTCAATCCGTTCGATCTTACTAAAGTATGGTCACAGAAACAATATCCGCTGATTGAAGTGGGTGTGTTGGAATTGAACCGTAATCCAGAAAACTATTTTGCAGATGTTGAACAGGCTGCATTTAATCCGGCAAATGTCGTTCCGGGTATCAGCTTCTCACCCGACCGTATGCTTCAAGGTCGCCTCTTCTCTTATGGCGATACCCAGCGCTACCGTTTGGGAGTAAATCACCATCAGATTCCGGTAAACCGCAGCCGTTGCCCGTTCCTGAATATGTATCATCGGGATGGACAGATGCGTGTTGATGGTAACCATGGCTCTACATTGGGTTACGAGCCCAACAGTTACGGCGAATGGCAGCATCAGACAGAATACAAGGAACCTCCTTTGGAACTTGATGGAGCTGCATATCAGTGGGAGTATCGTGAGGATGACTCCGATTATTTCTCTCAAGCTGGCGATTTGTTCCGTTTGATGACTCCGGCCCAGCAACAAGTTTTGTTTGAAAATACAGCAAGAGCTATGGGAGATATTCCTGAAGAAATAAAACTGCGTCATATCCGTAATTGTATGAAAGCTGATGCAAACTATGGTAAGGGAATAGCAGAGGCATTGGGTATATCTCTGACACATCCGGGGCTGGCAGAAGCTTGATCGGCTTTCACACAAAAAATAAATGAGGCAGATTCTCGTAATGAGATGTAAAAATGCCTTAAGTTATTGTAGATTATAGCAAAAGGATCCCTCTGTTACAACCTTGATTCATGACTGTATAAGGTAAAGAACAGGGGGATTTTATCTTTTTACCAAGGTGAAGAGAATGTTTCACAGAAGTGAATATATCGTTTCACTTTGGTGAGGCGATGTGACCACGTTGGTGAAACTTACAGGATAAACCGATATTTCATAAATAACGCGTTATTTTTTGCGAATACTTTCACAAAATTCGGATGGCGTAATCCCGACTCGTTTCTTAAACATCCGGCTCAAATGCTGTGGGTATTCGAATCCCAGTTCATCTGCTGCCTGAGTGATACTTGCTCCGGCTGCAAGAACACTTTTAACTCGCTGGATGATGTATTGATGAATGTAATTGCTTGCTGTATCTCCAGTTGCCTTTTTTATTAAATCTCCGAAGTAATTGGCCGACATACAGAGCTTGTCGGCACAGTATTGGACCGTAGGCAAACCACGTCTCAGCTGTATTTTTTCTTCGTAATAATCGCTTAACAAATTATCGAACTTCATGAGGATATCCGAGTTTTCCAATGTTCTGGTAGCAAACTGACGGTTATAAAAACGCTGACAAAAATTCAAGACCAGTTCGATATATCCTACTATAATCGCATTTTGGAACTCATCATGCTTGTTCTGAAGCTCGTTCCTTATTTGCTGCATGAGTGAAACAAAGATATCATGTTCTTCATCCGTCATGTGCAAAGCTTCATTCACTCGATAATCAAAAAAAGAGTAATGCTTTATCTTTTTATCCAGTGGTGTGCCATGTAATAAATCGGGGTGAAATAGCAATGCCCATCCGGTAAGCATCACTTGCTCTCCATTGTCCTCTTTTCCTCCAATTTGTCCGGGAGCAACACAGATTACCGTTCCACTTTTATAGTCATATTTACCACAGCCATATGCCAGATCTATGTCTGCTTTATCGTGAAAAAAGATTCCGTAGACGCTGTAATTATTTAGACTATGCCGTATGGGAGAAACTTCTGCATATTCGATGACGCTGACCAGCGGGTGCTGGGCGGTATGTCCCAAGTAGCGACTGTAGTCGCTTACGCTTTTTATTTTCATAATCTTGCTCATAGTCAGGCCTCTGCGGGGTTATGTACATTCAAATCTTTTCATGCAAAAATATATGATTCCAACGAATTATCGAATAGCACTAAGTAAAAATCAGTAAAAACGATACGAAGTCCCTTTTTATTGTTACGTTCCCTTTTATGTGACTTTGTAATTTTGTCGTAGTGAAGCATCACTCTTGTGGATAGAAGTTTTGGTGGTTATCATTTAAAAAAACGCAGATTATGAATAGAAGAGATTTTTTGAAAATGTCATCGTTGGCAACAATGTCGGCAGTGGGCATGTGGACTGGGATAACAGAGACTTTTGCACATACTCCTGAGCAGAAAGAAAAATACCGTTCGTATAACACTGGCCTGGCCAGTTCCATGGAATATCGTAAACTTGGTGCTTTGGACGTTTCAGCTATCGGCCTTGGTTGCCTGCCTATGGTTGGCTATTATGGGGGAAAATATGATAAACATGAAATGATAGCTTTAATTCGCAGGGCATACGATGAAGGGGTAACTTTCTTTGATACAGCCGAAGTGTACGGACCACATACCAGCGAAGAATGGGTAGGTGAAGCTGTCGCACCCTTTCGGAATAAAATAAAAATTGGTACAAAATTCGGCTTCGGGGTAGAAGAAGGAAAACCTACTGCATTGAACAGCCGTCCCGATCATATCCGCCGTGCGGTGGAGGGATCATTAAAGCGTCTTCGTACCGATCATATTGATCTTTTGTACCAGCATCGTGTTGATCCGAATGTACCGGTAGAAGAAGTTGCCGGAGTAGTAAAAGAGCTGATACTTGAAGGAAAAGTGCTACATTGGGGAATGTCTGAAGCAAGTGCACGTTCTATCCGTAGGGCACATGCTGTTTGTCCACTTTCTGCTGTACAGAGTGAATATGCTATTTGGTGGCGTGAACCAGAAACAAAAATATTTCCTACATTGGAAGAGCTGGGCATCGGGTTTGTACCTTATTGCCCCTTAGGGCGCGCATTTCTGACAGGAGTTATTCATGCAGACAGCACTTTCTCGCGAAATGACCGTCGGTGGAACTTACCCCAGTTTCAGCCAGAAGCCCTGAAGCATAATATGCCTTTAGTATATCTAGTACAACAATGGGCTGAACGTAAAGGAATCACTCCTGCACAATTTGCGCTTGTCTGGATGCTTTCACGTAAGCCGTGGATTGCACCGATTCCCGGGACAACTAATCCTCAGCATCTGGATGATTTTCTAGGTGCAGGGAAAATACGCCTTTCAGCATGGGAAATGGAGGAATTCGACCGTGATTATGCCAAGATAGATTTGATGGGACATCGTGCCGATCCGTTTACAGAAAGTCAGATTGATAAATAACGATAAAATGAATAAGTTCCTATTGCCAATATTACTGTCTGGAATTTTATGCTCATGTACTTGTACCAAGTTGCCAATGGCTGCTGATGGCATTGTGCGATTGTCAAAAATAGAAGTCTATCCGGAATATCTTGAAGAGTATTTGGAATATGCAATCAGGGTGGGAGAGATCTCATTACGTACTGAACCTGGTGTGCTGACAATGTATGCGGTCAGTGAAAAAGAAAATCCCTGCATGGTGACAATTTTAGAAACTTATGCCAGTCCGGCAGCATACCAAGCTCATATTTCATCAGCTCATTTTCAGGAATATAAGCAAAAAACACTACATATGGTCAAGAGTCTGGTTTTATCTGATCAGACTCCTCTTAATCCGAAAAACCAAATTGTAAATTATATACAATAGCAATTGCTTGTAAAATTATTTCGTATTGAATCAGACAGACAATAAAAGTAGGAATCCCGTTCTGATTGTGAGCTTGAGGCTCCCTAGGGATTCCTGCTATATTGCTTATACTATCTTCTTTTGAAGTTCATAATATGAAATGCTCTATATCCGAGAAGCAAGACTGCACAAGTAAATCCTATAGGGTATGACATCCAAATACCGGCTATTCCTTTGCCTAAAAAGAATGCGATACTATATCCCGAAGGAATGGCTACGATAAAATAAGAGATAAACGATATAGTCATTATGGAAGTCACATCGCTTAGTCCTCTCAGAGCATTTGCAAGAACGATTTGTATACTGTCACCAAATTGATATGCTATCAGTATCGGTATCAGTATAGCTACAATTTCTGACACCGATTCATCATCAGTAAACAGATTGCCTATCGTATCACAGCAGCATAATAATATAATGCTAAGTGTGATAGAGGTGATGATGGCCAAAATTACTCCAGCAGCAGTTACATGACGTACTTTCTCCCAATCTTGCAGTCCTTTAAACATACTTGTACGAATGGCAACGGCTGAACCTAATCCCAGATAGATTGTAAAACTTACCGTAGAAATAGCAATAGCGACTTGGTGTGCGGCAAGTTCCATTCCACCTAACCATCCTATCATGATTGTTGTGATACAGAATGTTGCAGCTTCTATTCCCTGCTGGAACGCGATAGGCCATCCAATAAGGTTCAATCTTTTCCAGTATGCTTTTCTAAAAGGAGTTACCAGGAATCCTTTTCTGAATGGCAGATATTTTTTCTGTTTCACAAATACTGCAATAAAAAGTAACAACATTATAATTCGTGAGAGAAGTGTACTGATACCTGCTCCCAAAAGTCCGAGTTCTGGAAGACCGAATTTTCCGTAGATAAGTATATAGTTTCCTGCTATATTCATTGCATTTCCAATCGTAAGAATCCACATTGAAATGGAAGCATCCATAATTCCCTTTACGAATTGTCTGAATGAATTGGCTAGCATTACGAAGAGAACAGAGCACATCAATACAATATAATATGGTTTAATGAGTGGCATCAGTTCATCCGGTTGCTTCAGTAATTCTATGTTAGTATATATGAGGAGCAGGACGATGAGTATGCTTATTGTTGTTGTAAAGTTTGCCATGAGGCTGTTTTTCAACCATCCGCCTATTGCAATTCGTTTGTTTACGGCTATATTCTCACCAATTATGGGTGTGTAATTGAAAGAAAAGCCTGTGCCTAATATGATAAATGCATTTATTACATTGTTGACAAATGAAGCTGCCGCCAGCTCTTCCGTACTATGCTGTCCTACCATAACAGTATCTGCCAATCCGGTTATAATATTTCCCAGCTGGCCGATAATGATAGGTAATCCTAAAAGCAATAATGATTTGATGTGGTATATATATTCTGTACGTTTGATTGATCTCATTAGTTCTTTTATTTATTTTAAATGGTACATAACAAATAGCCCTTTTTATTGACTGAAAAAGGGTGAGAAATTATTCCCTTAGCACACATCGTGTTATGGAAATAATTAGAATTTTATTTGAAAATAAAAAAGAGTCTTTTAAAGGATAAATAATGTTTTCCCGTTCTGCAAAAGACTTTAAAAGAACCACTGCAGAAGGTTAGGACCACGAGTTGTCCATGTGATGAACAGAATATGGTTGATTTTGTTTCGATTAATTTTATACAAAATATAACATTTAATTATTCAGAACTGCAAAGGTAATACTTTTTGGTGATTTTATAGTTAGTAATCAGAAAGATAATACAATTTTATTAAAGAACTATAATCTTGATATTTTTATGGACTTAGTTTAGAATGATTTTTTATGAATTTATGCCATATCAGATTGATTTATAAGTTATTAAATGGTGTATGCGTTGGTGTATGCGCCACTGTTAAAAAGTGTATGCGTGGTGTATGCAAGTACCGTTTATTTGGCTCATTTTTTGCGGACAAATGCACGACCACCTAAAAATAACTTAGGCTGTAACGTCTGATAAACAGTTCGTTACAGCCTAAATCAAATATTATCCTATATTGCTTATGCTTCTTCAATAGCAGCCTGCGCCACTTTCATATACGATTATTCCCCAATAGGTTACATTACCGGTGTATGCGCTTTGGTATGACTTTTTTCTAAAGCTGCTACTTTTTAAGCATTATTCTTCAACTGCAGCTTGTGCCACTCCAATACATATCTGTATTTCAATAAGATGCAATATTTGTGTATGTAATCTGTATGCATCTTGATATGTTTATTTCCTATCTTTCAATAGTTCAATAATCACGTCCTTATCCTTCAGGTTTGAATCAAGACGTAAAATCTGTAAGTTCAGACTCTCTATCTGTTCCTTCAGAAGCTTGATTGTTTCCCTCAAGTTCTCAGTTTCTTTCTTTTCGCTGGATAACTGTACGGCCAGTTCCGCATCACCTGTCAGGTTGTTTGCATTACCATCCAATGAAACGGCTGCAAGGTGTGCCGATATATGATGCTGTTTCGGACAGAAAAGGGAAAAGAAATTGAAGCGACGTTCGGTACTGGAAAAAGGGTTTACAGAGCTAATAATATCAGAGCAAAACTGCCTGAAACGGGAGAATTATGGATTGCTGCATGCTATTTCTCAAAAAATGTGATGAAGTTTCTGAGAGGACTTCTTCGTACCCTTTCGGATATGGTGGATTTCTTTTTAAAATTTGAGATTTATATTGCCACTATACAGATACCGGAAAGAAATCCAGCCAAAGATAGAATTTTAGTGGGATTAATATGATTATTATTCAGCAAACCCTAAATAGCTTTTTTTCTCATTCTGGAAATTGTGGAAAAATATTTTAGCTATATCATCATGTTAATGCGTTAAATTTGTTCTGTAAAACAGGACAAGTTCTTCTATTTGCATTATTAATTTATGTGTAAACAAAAAACTTTAATTCTGTAAAAAATAATTTAAATATAATTTGGTTGCTTAAAGTATATAGAATAATTTTGTGAATAGATATCAAAAGTTGTATCATATAAACATAAATAATCAGATGATAAGAAAATATATACTCAATACTTTATTGTTGTACTTGATTTGTTTACTTCCTGTTAGAGGCCAGGCACAACTGCTCTCTCCTGAACGTCAACGTATGATAGTCTATACATTCGAGGAGTTTACTAAGACGTTCAACGGGAAGCAGAGTGAAGTATCAGTACTTCGTAAGTTTCCTAAGCTGATGAATTTGGAACGTATTGACCTTATACCTATGCTGTTCAATCCAATGGACTCGATTCCGGTAGGAGAAGTAAAAAAATTCTCTTTGTATGTATCGCAATGGGATTACAAGATAGATATGGATAGTGTGAGTGCAATTGTAGATTTACATTATACCGACGTGAAAGGCAAGGATATGCCAATGAAAGCTCAAATGGTACTGGAGAAACGTGATGATGGGTATGTATGGATAATGAGGTCTGTGGAAAGCCCTCAAATATTTTTAGGTGACACAACTGAGATAGGATTGATAGGCATTACCAGTAGTGAGATTGAGTTTCAGGAGTTCGGAAGAAATGCCGGAGCAAAACCTACTGATATTGCCGGTAAAAATTATAAACCTGATAACGTTACGTTGTTTCTGTATCTCACAGCCAATAAACTGATAAAATACGATTATTCTGAGAATGTTCGTTTTTTGTTTAACTTGGGAGATTATAGTGTAAAGGTTTCGCATATAGTCAATAAAGATTATCCCACTATGGGATGGCTCATTACCGGACTGACACATCGTGGTAAACTTTTATTTGGTGACATGGATTAGCAGATTTCTCATCTATATTTCTTTTTTAGATATTTGTAATTATGAAACTCAATGGATTATATCATTCAAAAGGATATATTTTCTCAATTTTATTATTCCTTTTCTTAGTCTTTGGTGTGACGTCTCCGCTCCAGGCACAAAGGGAGTATTATGGGAATCTGTCTAATTTCAATCGCCCTATACAGGACGCTATAGAGCAGTTTTATACTATGTCTATGGATTGTGTTATAGATGAGCAGAACCGCTCGGCATTAGTATACGGAATTGAAAAGAATTTCCTGTATTCCAAAGGAGTTTATGTGCCGGATTATATTTCATATAAAGGTATAGACGCTATTGTGAGCTATACAAACTATATTGACACATTCCTTAAAACCTACGGTAAACGCTTGAAACCTGATTCCGATATATCCGCAAATCTCGGGGATATTAAGATACTAAAGGCTTATTGGACAGACGATGGTAATGGTGTGATTCTGAATGTGGTTTACGATGTGGATTGGTCACTCGACGGGAAATCAGTATATAAAAGTCGTTCGCAGGCAGTGGCATGCTTCCCTGATTATCGTGATTTAATTTTCTGCCGTCTGGATCAGGTGACTCCTTATGGATGGAATCCTGAAGAAATTGCTTTAAATTCGAATAATGCATCGCCTGATGATGACTGGTTTGAACGTGCAATAGGTTATTACAGGGCTCGCGAATACGATAAGTCTTTTCCTCTTTTCAAGCAGAAAGCTGCCGAAGGCGAACCTGATGCTTGGGGATTTCTCGGAAATCATTATTATAAAGGGAGAGGTACTAAGAAGGATACTATAAAAGCCAGAGAATGTTACATAAAGACGCATCAGTACGATACGCCGATGTGTAAATATTTCCAATCTTTAGATTACTTAGAAGGAAGTAATGGCTTTAAGAAGGATACGGTTAAGGCATTCCGTCTGGCTCAGGAATCAGCTGAGTATGGATATCCGGAAGCACAGGTAAATTTAGGCTATATATATGGGTTAAATAGTGTATTTCAAGATTATACAAAAGCAGTTGAATGGTATCGCAAGGCAGCAGAACAAGGGAATGCAGTTGCACAAAGAAATTTAGGTATTTGTTATTATAATGGTGAAGGTGTCCCTAAGGATTATGCTAAAGCCGTTGAATGGTATCGTAAGGCTGCAAAGCAAGGGAATGACTTGGCACAAACTAATTTAGGCCTGTGCTACGAATTGGGTGAAGGTGTCCCTAAGGATTATGTTAAAGCTGTTGAATGGTATCGCAAGGCAGCGGAACAAGGTAACGTTTATGCTCAAAATGCTTTAGGTAATTGCTATTATAATGGTGAAGGTGTCCCTCAGAATTATGCCAAAGCAGTAGAATGGTATCAAAAGTCAGCAGAACAAGGAGATGCCTATGCCCAATATAAATTAGGTAATTGCTATTATAATGGTAGAGGTGTCTCTAAGGATTATGTTAAAGCCGTAGAATGGTATCGTAAGGCTGCTGAACAAGGAGATGCCAGCGCCCAATATAATTTAGGTCTTTGCTATTATAGTGGTGAGGGGGTACCTAAAGATTTTAATAAAGCAGCAGAGTGGTATCGTAAGGCTGCCGAGCAAGGTTATGACTGGGCTCAACTTAATTTAGGTTATAGCTACTATAAAGGTGAGGGTGTACCTAAGAATTATGCCAAAGCTGTTGAATGGTATAAAAAAGCAGCAGAACAAGGGAATAAGAATGCGATTGAGTCTTTAAAGATACTGGAAACACAATAAAATAATTCCCTCCTTACTGCTAATAGGTAGCTCAATTGCTGGGTTACATTTTTGCCTTTGGGCTTACCGATGAGATTGATGTCGCCCAGAAATCTGTTCACAATATGGAACTCCAATTCCGTAATGCAATTGGCTAAGGTCGTTTTTGCATAATATACACAGACAACAATGTACTTTGATATGGCTAGGAATTTGTTCTTTATTACTTCAGGAACATTCAGGCTCTAGTCTTAAAGAGGATTTTAATCGTGTATTTTTTACATAAAGACATATATATTCTATAATTTTTTTGCTTTTATTAAATATGTATAAATTTGTGTTTTGTTTTACGTTTATTAATATATAAATGCAATCTGATTCAGAAATGAAATATTATTCAGACTCTCCCATGCTTCTTTACTTTTTGCATAAGGAGAATACAACTAATAAATTATTTAATGATATGACTCATATTAATGTTAACACTATTGGTAGATTTTTAAAATTATCAGTATTAAAATCTATTTCGGCAGGATTTATATGCACGACATTATTAATCATAACTTCGTGTGGAAGTAAGCAGGTTCCAATGGTAATAAATCCTGTGAACTCACCCGCTCAACAAGATCCTACACAGCCTAAGATGGCAAATGGCGAACAGGTTCTTATGACATTCTGCATGGATGAAGCATACGACATGCCTGGTGAATATATGGCTGGATTGGGCATTGCAGAAAACTGTCCTGACCGTCAAAGTGCAATAACTGAAGCTAACCTTATAGCTCTTTCGGATATCAAAACAAGGTATATCGGCGTAATTAAAAATACTATTGAATATTATACAAAAGATGTAAACGTTCCAAGTGGAAAGAAGATATATGAAAGTAAACTTGAAGGAGGAGCACAGTCTATTGGAACGGCTGTAATAAATAAATATGCCAATGTTGTTTGTCGTAAAATAGCCCAAAACGCAACCGGAGGATATGTATGCTATGTCGCAGTACACGTATTATTGGACGATGCAAGAAAAGGTTTGGCTGAAGAATTGGAATTACGTAAGGTGGATTACGATAATAAGAAATTATTTGAAATATTTGATTTAGAACTTGAAAGAGGAATAGTAAAACAACGATAATAAATCTAAGATATGTAATGATATTATGCCATGCGGTAAATGATTTGCTCAAATAATACTGAACTTAAAATTTTCAATTGTATAACAATAAATAAGAAAGAATATGAAGAAAACTATTTTTTTAATGTTTATCTTACTATTAATGACAAACATATACATTTTAGCACAATCTTCAACAGAGCTACGTCCGTCATGGGCAAATTATACTCCTGTTCCTCCCGTAGGTGCCAATTATTTTTTGAGCTGGGGCGTAGGTGAAGGCTACGACGAACAGTCTGCCACCAATGCCGCATGGGCTGATGCCTTGAAAAAATCTCTCAATGAATTAGGACTAATAGGAATATCAGAACAAGATATAGATATTGTTGCAACACACGGTATTAATGCTGTTGTAAAATTTAACTCGGTAAAGAGACGCGTTGTAAGCACAACCGAACCTATTGTACTTAGTAATATTCTTAACCATCTTAAAAATACACACTTAAATATTTTATAATCAA
>ENA-OOXT01001490-OOXT01001490.1-human-gut-metagenome-genome-assembly--contig:-NODE-1490-length-14966-cov-2.183355_pt1 | contig 14966 bp, 13 predicted proteins | sample MGYA00241590_ERZ501349 | MGnify/ENA primary metagenome ERZ501349 (study PRJEB25962, sample SAMEA2042838) | human gut metagenome | biome: human gut; feature: human-associated habitat; material: faeces...
AATTATTAGAGTGTCAATCTTGACGAATTTTGTGGATGAAGCCATTTTATAAACAGGTTATAAAATTTCTTGCCTTTTTGCTGGTAACAGTTTTTTTGTTCTGGCTGGTGTATCGAGATCAAAATTTCGATGATTTGATGAAGGTTTTGCGTGATGATGTCGACTATACGTGGATATGGGTAGCGATTGTTTTCGGCTTACTTAGCCACGTGAGTCGTTCTCTGCGTTGGCAGATGTTGACAAAATCTATGGGATACCGGATTTCTTTCATGAATAGTTTTATGGGGGTTATGATCGGTTATTTTGCTAATATGGCGATCCCCCGGATGGGTGAGTTTACCCGTTGCGGGGTAGTGAGTAAATATGAGAACGTGCCATTCTCGAAGTTATTGGGAACGGTTGTTACCGAGCGGGTATTTGACATGATTATGTTGCTGTTGCTTACTTTGGTTGTTGTCGTTTCGCAATTTAAACAGGTTGGGATATTCCTGAATAATAATGAAGAGATTAAACAAAAGTTATACACGATGTTTCATTCCCCATGGACTTACGTGGTGTTGGGAGTATTGATCGTGGGGGTGGCAGGTTTCTTCTGGTTTGTACGGAAAGGTACTTTCTTCACCCGGTTACATCGTTTCTTATCGGGAATGAAAGAAGGTCTGAAGAACGTGAAACATAAGTGGTTATTTATCGGTCATACGATTTTTATCTGGCTAATGTATTTTCTGATGCTATACGTTTGTTTCTTCTGTTTCCAGTTCACCTCTCACTTGGGACCGATGGTTGGTTTGACCGTGTTTGTTCTTTCCAGTTATGGGATGGTGGCTCCGGTGCAGGGTGGCGTGGGTGCGTGGCATTTCATGGTGATTGCAGCCTTGATGATTTATTTACCACATACGGAAGAAATTGCCAGTCTGTCCAAGACATTTGCTTTGTTGACTCACGGCACGATGACATTGTTGTATATCGTGGTAGGCGTGTTGTGTTTGTTATTCTTGCCAATATATAATCGGAAGTAAATTTCATGTTTATGGATATTGTTGAAAAATATTTTACCGGGTTAAGTGAGAGACAATCGGAACAGTTCCAACAATTGGAGGGGCTTTACCGAGAATGGAATGAAAAGATTAATGTGATTTCGAGGAAAGATATAGATGCTTTGAACGTGCATCATGTTTTACATTCTTTGGCGATAGCAAAGGTGATTTCTTTCAAAGCGGGGACAAAAGTGCTGGATGTCGGAACGGGAGGAGGTTTTCCCGGAATACCGTTGGCTATTATGTTCCCGGAGGTAGATTTTTTTCTGGTAGATTCTATTGGGAAGAAAATTAAAGTGGTAGAGGGTATTGCAGGAGCTTTAGGCTTAAAAAATGTGATGGCAAGGCAATTGAGAGTAGAGACGATGAAAGAAAAATTTGATTTCATAGTGAGTCGTGCTGTGACGGCTTTTCCGGCTTTTGTCGCCTTGACCAGAAAACGTATTCGAGAGAGTAGTTTCAACGATTTGTCCAATGGAATTTTGTATCTGAAGGGAGGGGATTTTGAAGAAGAGATTCGGGATTTCAAGGATAAAATTTCTGTTTATAATATTCCTGATTTTTTTGAGGAGGAGTTTTTTGAAACAAAGAAATTAATTTATATGAAATTCCTCAAATAATTCTCTATTAATGATTTGGGAATAAGAAGAATTCTTATTAAATTTGTCGCAGTTTACATTTCCACCTGGTTCATGCCGGGTGATTTTACTTACGTAATGAGAATTATCCAAATATAACGTGACTATATGTACGATATTTTAGAACTGAATGAAAAGTTACTTTCAGATTTGCGTCAAATTGCAAAAGAACTGAATGTTAAGAGGATTGAATCCTTTAAAAAGAAAGAATTAATATACAAAATTTTAGATCAGCAAGCCATGATTGCTACCGAGGAAACAACTCCCGTTGAACCGAAGGAGAAAAAGCCTCGTGTACGAGTGATAAGGGGAGGTGCTGAAAAAGTGGGAGATTCCAAAGGAGGATTGGCCAAATTTAATCGAAATAAAGATAAGAAGGCTGATGCTAAACAAGAGAATCCCCAAAATGAAACTGTCAAAGAGGCTCCCGAAAAGAAAGATGCAGTTTTGCCCGTAGAGGAAGTGCAGCCGATCAATGTCGTGCATAGTGATATTTTGGATAAGGATCTGGTTTTCAGTCGTACGGAAAACGGTATTGTTGTAGAGAAAAAAGGAGAGGTTGTTGCGGAACCACAGGAAATGGAAGTAAAGAATGAAACTTCTGAGGCTCCTAAACGTGAGGAAGCCGGACAAAAGCAAGACCGTAAGTTTTTCGATAAGCGCAGCAGCGTTTTCTTTTATGGTGGTCGCGTTCTCTTCGGTGGGTTTGTCAAGCGCGTAAATTGCTCTCTTTATTGCTATCGCCGCGTTATACTCCGCAACGTCGACTTTTTCCACAACCGTCGATTTAACGTCCGTTATAACGGGGTTCGCGTTATGCGCGCCCGTTGCTCTGAACATAAGGTAGAAACCTTTGGACGAGCCTAGCGCCGTGTCGCTCGCATATACGTTAGAAAACTCTTCGATCCCGTTTCTCGTCAAAGTGATTTTAAGTCCGCCGTCTACTTTTTCGGTTTTCCAGGTAAACGTTTGATTGGTTCCGTCGAACAACATCGTCGTGTCGGGCGTTTTTTTCGAAACCGCAGAACCGTCGCTTAAACCTATGGTATAAAAACCTTGCGTACCCGTCGTGGTGATTCTGAATCTGTTTTGTCCGGCGGTAACCTCTTCGCCGTCCCAAAGAGTTGACTTAAAGTTGCCGAATCCCAAATAATACCAGGAATTACAGTCTGCCGTACCTTTTATCGTGAAAGTAAATTCGCCTTCCGCCGGCAATTCTTTCGTGTATTGAAGAAAATCTTGTTGGCCTAATTCGATTTTGTCATCGCTTATCGACGAAGAAACGTACGACCAACCGCTTGCGTCTTTAATAAGATCTTTTTCGGTAAGTGCGCTGTCTGATTTTTCTTTAACCATATCGTCGACTTTAATTTCGGTGATCTTGATTCCGCCTACGCCCATACCGATAACTTCAAAGTGATTGCCCGTTACCAAATCGAGATTTTCGACTACCAGACCGACGTTCTTTGCCGCAGACGATACTACGACGAGCACGTCCGAACCTTCCGCGTCGAACTCGGGGGTAATACTTATCTGAATGGCGTTAAGCCCCGCAAGCAAGCCGGGAAACCACTCGCCCGACGATGCCAATATTTCATCATCGTTTACTTTATCGATATGCATCAACCAGACGTTTCCGTCGCCGTCGATTTGCATTACCACCTCTTCGACGTCGTTGGATAAAATCCTGAATCGTATCATACCTTTATGAGTATCTTCGGTAGGAACGTCGAGAAGTTCCGCTTTCATCGAAATGATCGCTTCGGCAGGTAAAACGTCTTTAAGTTCCGCTATGCTGCCCGTAATTCCGTTTGCCGTCAGCGTAGCCGCCGTTTCGTCAAGCGTTGCGGTTTCGGATACCGTCCACTTGTACGCTTTGCCCAAAAGGTTGTTTGCGTCGATGACGGGCGTGGGTTCTTCGCCGAGTTTTTCTACCGTTACGGATTTTATCGCAAGATTAGCATCTACTTTATTGTTACCGTATCCGCCGAGAGTGAGAACGTTATTTACAAACAACTTGCTCGTCGTAAGAGTGTTGTCGTAATGTACCGTTTCGTCAATCGTTAATTTTAATTTATACGCACTTTCTTCAGCCTTGTATTCGACTTTAATAACGTGGTCGTTACCGTCGATATAGTTTACGGTAGCGTTGTTTACGCCGAGTTGAGAAGCGTTAGGATATTCGTTGCCTTTGTTGTAATGCCACAGGAATATGCCGTTGTTGTTTATTTCGAGAGCAACGTGTTCAGCTTTTCCCGATATTTCCCAAGGCTTCATCGCAAGACCGTTGGTAGATCCGGAGTTGTCGGCGAATACCATTTTTAAATAGCCTGCGGGATTTACGTCCGAGTTAAAGGTAACTTGCAAAACGCCTTCGTGCGGCAACAACTCTTTGAGAGATAACGCCGTCGGAGCGCTCCCCGCGCCGTATTCGGTGATGCCGATACCATTTTCGCCGACGGAGTACCAGGCAGAGTCCGTCTTCGCTCCCCTGTTCCACAAACTTGCGTCGGTGGCAAGGTTAGTCTGACCATCAAACTTGTCGGTGCCGCCAGCAGCAAATGCGGTCACCGCGCAAAGCGATACCGCAATCGAAACTGCGAGTATTGCCGATAACAGCAATACGAGTTTCCTTTTTAATTTTACCATAATTTCCTCCTTTATTCCCATTCGGGCGGTTATATTTTTTTTACAAACTGTGTTTGTAAGTTTTTCTACGATTTTTTACGCAAAACGCACCTAAGACTTAATCTAATTTGATTATATATGTCGATTTTACGTTTGTGAATAACAAAAAATGTACAGTTGTTTAACTTTTCTTTACTTTTGAAAAAACTTTGCTGATAATGTTAACAACAATGTCAAATTATGTTATTCACAATTTTTCATACTGTTTTTATAATGTTTGTAAGGTATTTTTATACTATTCTTATTAATATTTATAGGAAGAAAAATATGAACAAATTATTGAGATTGTTGCTCGTTTGCGCTTTGATTTTAACAACCGCTTTTGCCTCCTGTAAGGCGCCGGACGACTCTACTGACGATTCGACGAGCAACTTGACGAGCAACTCGACGAACAACTCGTCGACCGACCAGACGGATGATTCTTACGTTCCCTCTATCGAGTATCCTCTCGATTTTGAGGTACGCGTAGAAGCGGGCAGGGACGTAAAGATTCTGCAACTTACCGATCCGCAAGTGTTTGAAAACGACGACGCTTTATTGCAAAAGAAGTGTTTTTCAATTATGGATTACGTCGTCGAGCAAACCAAGCCCGATTTAATTTTGGTTACGGGCGATATAATTTACGGCAGATACGACGAAACGGGCGAAATATTCACTAAAATAGTAAACAAGTTCGAGTCTTACGGCGTTCCTTGGGCGCCCATATTCGGCAACCACGACAACGAGTCCAAAAAAGGAACGAAGTGGCAGTGCCAAACGTTTGAAGACGCGCAAAATTGTTTGTTCGTCAAAAGAAGCGAATTATCCGGGAACGGCAACTATTCTATAGGCGTGTTCTCGGGCGATGACCTTATAAGAACGATTTATATGCTCGACACCAAAGGCTGTGCAAATATTGACGGAAAGTACAGACAAGCGCCTTGCAACCTGGATCCGAGCCAAAAAGATTTCGTGGTCGATTCGCAAGCGAAAGCCGAATTGTATCGCGGTAAAAAGGTCGAAGGGTTCGTTTGTCAGCACATTATGATTTCGTTTATAGCGAACGCGGTCAAGTCTAAATATAACGTCGATTTAAGCAATATCAAAAATTTCGTCTTACCGACCGATCAAGGCGATTTCGGAGCGTTCGGACAAAAGTTTACTCCGCAAATCGATAAAAACGGCGCGTACTTTTACGCGTTTAAAGATTGCGGTATTACGGGAATATTCGCGGGACACGAGCATTTAAACGACGCAAGCGTCGAGTACGACGGAGTAAGGCTTACTTACGGTGTTAAAAGTTCTACTTGCGATTCTTTCGATATAAACATGCTGGGCGGCACTTTGATTAAAGTCAACGCGGACGGGTTCTCCGTCAAAAACGTTTACTTCCCGCCCGATGATTTACAGTTATAATCATATGTCACTCGGTCTCTAAAAAAAACCGAAACGATCAGAGCCTGTTACCTTGACCGTTTCGGTTATTTTCTTTTCTTTCAACATATGCGTTTATAACTACGCTTCGATTACGTTTCTGCCTTGTTTAAGCGATATTTTTTTGCCGTTCAGCACGGCGCTACCTTTATACCCGTGATTTTTGACGGTTACGATATGACCGTTTTTTGTTTTTTTCCATCTGACGGTTACACTCTTTTCGCCGTTTCGGTAACCTGCCGTCACGCCGTCAATTCCCGTTTTAAAATCGGGACTGATTTCTATTTCGTTGCAATCGACTATTTTCAGCCCCGCTACGCACTTATAAAACCACACGGAAACAGTTCCCCAAAAATGGTGGTTCATCGACAATACGCCCCCGCCGTCTGCTCTCTCGAAAACGCCTTGTTCGTCTTTCATTTCGTAAAATCTTTCCCAAAGCGTCGTCGCGCCGCGATCGGTTATATATTTGTAAGACGGAAACTCGTCGCCCGCCACGCATTTTAACGCAATGTCGCCGTAACCGCCGTAAGACAGTTCTTCAAAAAGTCGTTTAGCCCCCAACACGCCTACCGTAAAACGGTAGTTTGCTTTTTCGACGAGTTCTTTCAGTTTCGTTCTCGCTCCCTTTACGTCGTCGAACAAACCCAGACTCAAAGCAAAAGCCTGAGCCGTCTGAGTGTTGCATTTTACGCAATTACCTTCTATCCATTTATCTTTGAACGATTTTCTCAAATCTTTACCGAAAGCGACGATTTCCGAGTCGTCTGTCGAAAGAGCGCGCAATATAACGGCGGTTTTATCCGCCAACTCTATACACGTAAGCGAATCCGTTACTTCCAACGGGGTTTTTATTCGTTCGCCCGGATCAGTACCCACTTCGCACCAGTCTCCGAGTCCGAACGCAAACAATCCGTCGGCGGTTCTTTTGGTTTTCAAGTATTTAAAGTACAGCAAAATGCCGTCCTTACATTCTTTTAAAAACGGAACGTCGCCGTAAAACTTGTAGATCTCGTAAGGGATTTCGACCAACGCGCTATCCCACGCGGGACCGTTGCCCCATTCAAATCCCCAACCGTCCGTCGGGACGATGCCCGGCAGTTCGCCGCTTTTTCGTTGTGCTTTTAACAACTGTAAAGTCCACGATCTAAGCGTTTTTGCACAATCTAAGTTATACAAAAATTGTTCCGCCGACAGCGAAGCGTCAGCCGTCCAACCGTTCTTTTCCCGTTGAGGACAGTCGGTAGGTATACATACGAGATTAGACAAGTCGCTGTTTACGACGCAGCGTTGTATCTTGTTAAGCGTTTCGTCGCTGCACGAAAACTCGCCGACTTTTTTCACATCGTCGTGCAATACGACGTATTTTATCAGTTTTTTAGTCGCTTGCCCGTCTTTCAGACCTTTAATCAGAACGTATCTGTATCCGTGATACGTAAACGTAGGCGAATATTTTTGTTTGCCTTGTTTGCAGACGTACACGTCGTGCTGAACGTAGTCTTTCGGGCTTAATCCGACGTTCGTTACGTTTTCTATATCGAACTTTCCGCGGTTCACCACTTCGCCGAAATATAAGTCCAGCCGTTGACCGTCGTCTCCGTCTATGTAAAGTTTGTAAATCCCCGCGTTGATTTCACCGAAGTCGTAGACGTACCCATCGTCGCTTTTAATTATATCTTTCGCGTAGAACTCTTTAAACGTTCTGACGATTTCCGAGTCGCATCTGACGTATTCCCCTTTCGGTGTGTCCGCGATTACGACGGTTTTAAAGTTTTCTTCGCCTGAGCAGTTATACTCGAACGCGTCCTTTCTGATAAGCCTTGCGTCAAACCGTTCACCCGCTCGTATGTCGTCGAACGTAATAGGCGAATCAAACCACGTTACGCTTTCGTCGCTTTCGACAATCGTTTCGTCGGCGTAAACTCTGAAATACAGTCTCGGCGCGCTGCGATAACTCGCTTTCTCGAAATCCCATACGCCACCGTCCATACTGTTGTTAAACCCGTTGCCGAGCAAAAAACACACAACGTTTTCTTTTTTAAGGTATTTCGTTACGTCGTACTCGTCGTAAAAAACTATTTGGTCTGGGTTGTTTATCTGCGGGGCAAAATACCCTTTCGTAACGTCTTTCCCGTTTACATATACACGATAAAACCCCATAACGGCAATTTCAAGCATTACAGGTTTTTCGGTTTTTGTATATGAAAACTTTTTTCTCAGTATCGGCGCGTTTATGTGGCGTTCGCGCGAGCAATACTCTTTCGTTGCAGATATATATTTCATTTTATAAAAGTTTATAAAAGTTCCGGCAAAGCGGTTTCTTCGCTTTCAAGCGATTTTAAAATCGATTCGCAAAGCATTAGACATCTCGGTAAATGATAAGGACCTTTCCACAGCGATCCTTTTTGCGTATGCGATACCGTGCCGTCGCGGTGCAAATACCCGTACCATTCTCCACAGTCTTCGTCGGCAAAATGTCCGAACGAATAGTCGTGTATTTGCTCAAACTTTTTAAAGTATTTTTCGTCGCCAGTGAGTTTATACGCCGTAAGCGTTGATATCAGACACTCGTTGTGTACCCACCAAAGTTTCATGTCGTATTCCAACTGTTCGCAAGGTCTGCCGAACAAGTCCCTGAAATAATACACTCCGCCGTATTCTTTGTCCCAACCGATATCGAGCGACCAGTTAAGTATGTTCAACGCCTTATTAAGCAATCCGGCGTCTTTCGTTATATTTGCGTAGTTCATCAAAAACCACGAGTTTTCTATCGAGTGTCCCGGATTTATGGTTCTGCCCGTCGGATTGTCGAGAATACTGCCGTCAAGCCGTACGTTTTCCAAAACGCATTTGTATTCTTCTTTGTAATGCAGATTTATCATATCGGCGATAATATCTTTGATTATCCCGTCGTAATATTCCTTTTTAGACGGATCGACGCGCCTTAACGTTTGCGCGGAACTGACAAGCACCATCGGATACGCGTTAGAGTGAAGATTTCTTACTTTTGCGTTTTCCTTAGGCGTGATTTTGTAAGGATCCGTTTCAGGGTGACGATAAAGCCTGTACATTAAGTCGAAATAGTCTTCGGCAAGTTTTAAATCTTTCGGATTTTTCGTCAATAAATAGTATTCGGCAAACCCCACTACAAGAAAACTTTCCGAATAAAAATATCTTCTTTTTCTTAACGGCAGTCCTTCTCTCGTTACGGTGAAAAACATTCTGCCGTCCGAGTCGATACAGTATTCTTTTATAAACTTAGCCCCGGCGTCCGCCGCGTCTGACCATTCTTTTTTTACGCCGTACGTGTTGCACAGTTTGGAAAACGTCCACAAGCATCTTCCCTGAAACCACACGCTTTTGTCGTCGTTGTACGACTTACCATATCTGTCTACGCTGGAAATAAATCCGCCGTATTCTTTGTCGATAAGGTCTGAATTTTCCCAAAACTTAACGACGTTGTCTATTAAAAAATCGTGATAAAACTTTTTATATTTTTCAATAACTTTCTTATCCATAATTATTTGTTCCCATAGTAATCTTTATACAAATTATTTAGATTTCTAGCCGATAAATAAATCGATTGCGGACTTAAGAAGTGCGAAAACTCAAACGTGATAAACTTTTTAACGTAAGGCGTAAGCATATCTATTTTCGCCCTTAACAAGTCGAACGGAATCGGATAAAACTGTTTCCTTACGTCCCGTTCGAATGTTTCCGTGTTCGCCCATAATTCTATGTCGTATTTCTTGCATACTTCTTCCATTTTGGCAAAATAGCCTACCATGGAAGAGAACTTTGCCGAGCCGTCCTGAAATGCGCAGTAGTCTATCAATTTGCCAAACTTGGAAAACATATAGTCCCATTCGTTATACAGTCTTTCAATCGAAAACTCTTTAAGTCCGTTTTCGTCGTTTCTGAAAAAGGGACTCATCAGAATCTTTTTAGAAGCATCTTTTTCCTTGCACATCAAAGCAAGCCCTTTCGTCAACGGACAGATGTTAAGTAAGTTCGATTCGACTTCGTGCGGCAAATACCAACCGTAAAAAGATTTATGATTTTTATATTTTTCGTATACTTCGTCGATGAAAAGTCTGTTTTGTTTAAGTTCTTCCCGATAGTTGCCGTCGTTCCACGTAAGGTTTGAAATGTACAGCCCGACAAACACTTTCATGTCGCGTTTGTCCGCTTCCTGCAATATGAAATCCAAAAAATCGTAACTACCGTAAAAATAAAAGTGTTCGGACGGATAAATAGTTCTTCCTTTAAACCCGCCGCGAATGAATATCAACGTGTCTATCCCGACTTCCCGCATATTATCTATATCGGCAATCCATTGTTCTTTCGTCCAGTTTGAACAAGGAATATCGTAAGTTATCTCGTCTATAAAAGTCCCCGATATGGGAAATTTGCCTTTCATTCTGCACCTCTGAATACTGTTTGTAACTATATTATAACATAAAAATTGTTTAATAAAATATCTAAATAATGTTTTTTATTTAACATTTTAATACTAATTGAAGATTTGTTTACGCGTGATTTATCTTATTACTGTTTGCTTTCGCTACTGTTTTTCACCCCGAAAAACGCGACCTTCGTTCAATCTGAAACTATGGCAAGTATCGGCGTTTTCACAAGGCTCGCAAGCGTTTGCCGATATAAAATTACGGGTAGCGATCGCTGCCTGTAACATTAAAAACAATATTGAAAACACGAAAACATTACTATCTCCTTTACCGTTAAAACAACGTGCTTTAAATACACCGATACCGGTATAAAACCGAATCGTCGTATATGATGACAAAATAGAAATTTTTTACTACTATACAAGCAAAAATCCCAACGATAACGGTCGGGATTTTACTTTGATAGAGGGTTCGGATAAGTACCCTTTGGTGTGCCTTAAGCGAGACGAGTACGCGGCACAACTGTAAGTCAAAGGCTATCGTATCATAGAACTTCAGACAAACGCGACTTTATCGCTTCGATAACTTGCTTCGAGCAAAGTTCTATGCCTTTTTCGTTTAAATGAAAGAGGTCGTCGTCGCGGATAATTTCTTTCTTCACCGGGCAAACAAGCCCGTATAAGTCGTTTATCGCGATATTCTTAGCCTTAATAAGAGGTATGATCGCGGCGTTTAATCTCGCGATATCCTCGCTCGTATGATTATGATACGGTTGTTTAAAAAATATACAGGTTACACGATTATAGAATACATTCATATGAAGAAAATCGCCGCGTCGCAGACCTATTGTCGCATTCGGACAAGAAAATTCTTGAAATAGCAAGCATGCTCGGCTACGACGGTTTAAGTCATTTCAATCATCTTTTTAAGCGGTATACGGGCATACCTCCGACTCAATACCGCAAAGCGAACCCCAAAAATTGATTATAGGCTTTTATTCTTTTGCCGCATTTTTTCTCATCAACAACTTTTTTTGTCTTGAATTGTCAAACTAAATGCAATACTTTATGGTAGAAGTTATTTACAATGGAACGGATGAATCCATTGTATCAAATGAAGAAATAAGTGTTCAAATTGAAGGGCAAAAACTGATAGCTTCTTCGTCTGTTTACAATTCTGCGGTAAAGGAAACAAATGGAGAGGTTGTAACCATTGATGTACCTATTTGTAGCAGCTATGCACGGGCGCAGACTATCGCTAATAATTTTATTGCGGAAGCCGAAGAACGCGATGAATTTGAGTTAGAGATAAAACGCAATATCCTTTGGGAGTGCGGAGATATTCTGGAACTTGAAAAACCCATGTTCGGGAGCGATAATACAAACACACATCTTCCATGTAGGCTTTTAGAGAACAAAAAAAGCCTCACAAAAGTGAGGCAAAGTGTGAAATTGCGTAAATTGAAGTTTAATTAAAGCGATAGAGAATAATTTCTTTTAATGCTGTTTGTTCTATATCTTCCGCATTATTAACAGGTATTTCAGTTTGAAATGTAGTTCTTATAGACGGTGTTTCTGTAATAGTGTCCGTTCGTGTCATATAGATACCTACGTCATATGTTTTGCTATTAATTGAGACAGTAACTTTACAAGTCGCTAATTGATACTTGAACAAAGAGGGAGTGTAGTAAATTACACAACCGACGGAAAGTTTATTGTCTATAATTGCGGTACTAAATGAATAATGAGTAATATATTTATTTTCACCGATATCATCATTTTTTACAACAACTCTTTCAATGTGCGTAGCATTTTGAACACTTGCTGTAAGGCTATTGTAATTAGAAGTGAGTTTGGCAAGATCATCTGCAAACGTGTCGGAAGAGGTATCTAAAGCGGCAAGTTGCTGCTGAAAGTTCGCATTTGCGGCTTCAAGCGCTTTTACTTTTGCTTCTAGTGCATCCATATTTGATTCCAGCGCATCGAGACGGCCTGAAATATTCTGATCGCTACTGCAAGCGGCAAAAGAGAATAAAGCAACACAAGCGAACACGGTGAGTAATAGACAACTAAAAAATTTCTTTTTCATTTTCAGTTTTCCTCCTGTTTTTTGGTATTTAAATTATATCATAAACGGGAACGGAAAGCAATATTTTCTACAAATAAATAGGAGGTTTTTAGCAAATGGCTACATGGGGCGGCATAAGGGCATGGACAAACGAAAGCTATGCGAATGTTTCGGATATGGAGCGGGTTTTCGGCAACTTAGAATTTTTGATGGAACGGACGAAAAGCGTTACCGTTTCCGCTCCCGATAAGCAAGAGCCGTTGAATTAAAATCAGTTGCAATCAATGATATTATCTATAAAGAAGATTTTGATTGGTTTTACGATCAGATGCAAACATTCTGTGCGGCATATGAGGCGGCTGGCGGTGGGTTTCAGTATCCATCCGCAGACAAGACGACACTTAACGGAGCATTGATGACGCTTATCGAGCGAGATACTATAAAAGACTTCAAAAGGAGTTTTCCACCCCAAACATTTGCGAGGACGTTTATTTAATTTGTCGAAAAACATAGGGATTCCGGTATTTTATTTTTTCGTTATATAAAACAATTTACTTCCGGACTTATTATTTATTTCGATATGAAGCCCTTTCGTTTTTAAAGATTTACCGCTGATAATTACACTCTCTCCGTCCATATCCCTGACGATATAATCGCAATTCTCGTTTACACCGCAGAGGATATAATCGGCGGAAGATTGTTCGCTGTTGCTTCTTCTGAAAACATGAATAACGCTCTCGGTTTTTTCGTCGTTATAAAATTCGTAACAACACCAACTGAACGAATCGGAGTTGAACGCGGAATGCGGCGCGAAATTCTCGCTGTACAAATGCCTTACGGTTTTATACTCTTCTATAACTTTTTTAAGCAAAGCCGTCAGGCTCCGAGCGAATTCCACCGTAACGTCGTCCGCAGCGTAATCTCCGTACTTTTCCCATGCTTTAACGAAATCTTCGTCCGTGGTGTTTATATCCGCGGCGGCGGCGTAACCCGCCCGGATATCGTAAAGATCGCGACTACTCACTCTTACCCCCGTTCCGTGGTAAGGGGAAAGCAATGCCGAACCCATGCTTGCCGCCTGAATTCCCTCTTTGACGTAATCGGTATAACAGTTGTAATCGCTGCGCCACAAAGTAACGGCGCGGCGCTGCATCTCTATATCCATTCTGTTTCCGCCGCCGGCGCAATTATCTATCATCATATACGGATAAACGGTCAGAATTTTATCGAGAAATTCATACAATCCGTTGATATACGCGAGTTCGGTGATACCGTCGCGCCCCGCCTCGTCGTTTCGCATATACGGCAAAGCGTCGACGTTGAAATCCTGACGATACCAATTTATACCCGTTTTTTCTATCAGGTCTGCCAGCAGCGCGAAGAAATAATCGCGGGCTTCTTTTATGCCCATGTTCAGAAGGACCTGACCGTTGTCCTCACCTTTTTTATCGATAAACCACTCCGGGTGTTTTTTGTATTCGTCGGAGTTCTTCATCGCTCTTTCGAATTCAAACCACAACAATAAACCCATTCCCTGCTCTTTACACTTTTTCTTTATAGTTGCAAATTCCGACGGATGAACGGTTTTGTTTATATTCCAGTTTCCCACGTGTTCATACCATGCCACGCTTTTTTCTGCCTGCTCTTTCGTGAGATGTCCGAACCAGCCCGAATCCATCCAGTAACACTCGGAACCCGCCTGTTTGAAAATATCGATAAGCCTGAGATGTTTATCTTCGGAAAAACCTCCCCATGTTCCGGTGAAAACGGGCAATTGCTCTATACGTTTATTTTTGCCTGCCGGCGATACGGATTTCATATACTTTCTGAATACGTTATGTCCGTTTAAATAGCCGCTTTCGTAAAACAGCAAACTTGCAGACACATATGAATATTCTTCTCCGCTTTTAAGATAAAAATCGCACGTCTGCATTCCGACGCGAACGGAAACGCCCGCCGACGTTCTGAGAAAATCGGCTTGCCATTGTCCCGTCCAGCCGACGGATAAAACCGCGCCCGCGTCTTTTCTCACCACGTCGAAATACGCCATAACGCCGTCGCACGAACGCGCCTGAATCGGAGCGTAACTATGGATTTTTTCGTCGCTCAGATAATCGTTATGCGGGCAACACTCCTCTTCCTCTCTCGCGTAGCCTCTGTACCGGATTACTTTCGCGTAATCGTTATCGCACGGAAAACCCGACGGCACGTCTTTTTCTGTTTCCAGAACTATGTCGAGAGTTTTTAAATCCTTTATTTTTTCCGTGTTTTCTTCCGATTGATTTTTGATTTTCAACCGCGTTTCTATAACGGGGAAATCTTTTAAAACGTCCGTCGTTTCCGCGATTTGCAATTTGTTGCCGAATAAATACGACTTTTCGTAACTTATGCGGTCTTTTCTTTCGCGCCTTTCAACGCTGTCCGGAGCGGGATTTTTTATAAAATCATCTCCGTAATAAAACGAAAAAAGACCTTTGCTTATATACTTTTCTTTAAATTCCGTAAACATGCGATCTCCTTAAAAAACAAACAAAATCGTCGCGATAAACGTAAGGATTATGCCGACGTATCCTTTCACCGTCAATTTTTCTTTGAAAAAAACAAGTCCGCTCACGGCTGTGAGGAAAACCGTACCGCCCGTAACCATAGGATATACTGCCACCGCAGGCAGATTAGCCGCGCCGATAAGTTGCAACAGATACGAAACCGAACCGATA
>ENA-OOXT01001498-OOXT01001498.1-human-gut-metagenome-genome-assembly--contig:-NODE-1498-length-14906-cov-14.171840_pt1 | contig 14906 bp, 11 predicted proteins | sample MGYA00241590_ERZ501349 | MGnify/ENA primary metagenome ERZ501349 (study PRJEB25962, sample SAMEA2042838) | human gut metagenome | biome: human gut; feature: human-associated habitat; material: faeces...
CTTTAGGAGGTAGCCGCCATGAGTTATAAACCACATCAACAAATTCTTACATTCTTTGATTTATCAAAAAAAGCCCGACCGCCACCGGGGATATTCCTACCCTTAGATATGAACTATTAAATCATCTAAATACTTTTTATTATTCCTATGCGCCTGTCCGCGTTTTTTTGCGGACGGGCGCATTTTGTATGCTTAAAAAAATTTTTGAAAAAATTTCCGAAAATATTTGGCATTTTTTCAAAGCTCCGTATTACCCCGCGAAAAGGGGGAAGCACCACCAACTTTCAACGAGAAAGGAGGTGAGAATGTGGAACCTAATAGCAGGGAGTTTTATAAGCAATGTTCTTTTCAGAAGTATTGCAATGCGGTATTGCACAATGAAGCGTGCGACGCTCATAGAGAGCTTCGTACACATAAGGCAAAGGAAGTAACCTTTTCCGACATGACCTTAGATGAAGCGCGACAGCTACATACCTTTGATGAATATTTCAAACGGGAAACTGCTGAAACCGTCTTTGAAAAAGCCGGAAAGAAAATCACGCCGAAGCTGCTTCTTGAAGCAATCCGTACTTTGCCGGAAGAAAAGCGCAAAGCCATATTGCTGTATTATTTCGAGGGAATGAGCGATACAGAAATTGCAGAGTTGCTCAATACACCGAGAAGCACAATACAGTACAGGCGGACAAGCTCTTTTGAACAATTAAGAAAATATTTGGAGGAAAATGCTGATGAATGGGACGAATGGTAATCAACCTGGCTACCCGGAAAATGCCCTTGTTCCTTATCCTGTCATTGTGGCAGCGACAAAGGGCGACCCGGACGCTATGAAAATGGTCTTGCAGCATTTCAGCGGTTATATAGCCCGTTTATCCATGCGAAAGTTATATGACGAGCGTGGAAATGTTTATTTTGGTATAGACAACGACATTCGGGAACGGCTGCAAGCCAAACTGATGATGGCTGTCCTCAATTTTAGAACAGAGAAATAACCGCAATCGGCGGTGGAACGTCTTTACTCCCCCTTTTCCGTTCCGCTGCTAATGCGGCAACACAGCCATTTTGAACCTTGACAAAGAAAGCGGCGCAATAGAACGGCGACGCAGCATAAGGCAAATCGGATACGTTCCTTTTGTGCCGAGCCATACGGCGGGTGCGCCATGACCTTTCTCCTACGGGAAAAGCGAGCGAACAACACCACCGCTGCAAAGCAAGTGTAGCAACTTGCGGGCGATAACGCACAGAATACATAATGATACTTCCTTACAGCCATAGTCCGAGCGTTAGAAGCGTCGCAGGCAATGGGTAGGGCTTCGGCAGACCGCCGGAGGGGTGCAAGTCCCATGAGGTTACGCTAATAGCCGTCCGATTAAAGCCTATGTTACAAATTGACTTTTGACCCATTTAGAAAGGGGGACGACAAATTGAACAATAACGACGTGCCGATTTGGGAAAAGTACACTCTTACCATAGAAGAAGCCGCAAAATATTTCCGTATCGGAGAAAGCAAGCTGCGGAAACTGGCAGAAGAAAATCCCGTCCCGGACTGGGTAATGATGAACGGAAACCGTATTCAGATTAAGCGTAAGCAGTTTGAAAAAATGATTGATACGGTGGACGCAATCTGATAGTGAAATCGAGCCTTGAATGTGGTACAATGTAGTCAAGCATATCAAGGCTCTTTCCATTATGGAAAGGAGCATAACGATGTCGGAAAAAAGACGGGATAATAAAAATCGTATTCTCCGCACCGGAGAGAGCCAGAGAAAAGACGGGAGATATGCCTACAAATATATAGATACCTTTGGAAAACCGCAGTTTGTGTATTCTTGGAAGTTAGTACCTACGGACAAAACCCCGGCAGGAAAACGCGACGATATAGCGTTGAGGGAAAAAGAGAAAGAAATCCAAAAAGACCTTGACGACGGTATCGACCATATCGGAAAGAAAATGACGGTCTGCCAACTCTACGCAAAGCAGATACGCCACCGGGCAAATGTGCGGCATGGTACAAAGCAGGGGCGAAAACAGCTCATGCGGATTTTGCAGGAGGATAAACTTGGAGCCTGCCGGATTGAAAATGTGAAGCTCTCCGACGCAAAGGAATGGGCATTACGCATGAAAGAAAAAGGTTACGGCTTCAAGACTATCAACAACCACAAGCGTTCCTTAAAGGCTGCTTTTTACACAGCCATACAGGACGATTGTATTCGTAAAAATCCATTTGACTTCCAGTTGAACACAGTCCTTGAAGATGATACGGAACCAAAGGAACCTCTATCCCCTACGCAGGAAGCGGCTTTTCTGTCCTTTGTGCAGCATGATAAAGTCTATCAGAAATACTACGACGAGATTATCATACTGTTAGGGACAGGGCTTCGCATTTCGGAACTCTGCGGACTGACGGAAGCTGACATTGACTTAGACAAACAGCTTATCAATGTAGACCACCAACTTTTGAAGATTGCAGACGTGGGTTACTATGTGGAAACGCCTAAGACGAAAAGCGGCAATCGGGTTATTCCTATGAGTGAAAAAGTGTTGGAAGCATTTCAACGGGTGCTGAACAAACGAAAATATGCACAGCCTGTTATTTTAGAGGGCTACACAAAGTTTCTGTTTCTTAACCGGAACGGCTTGCCAAAAGTGGCAGTCAACTATGAAAGTATGTTCCGGGGGCTTGTAAGGAAATACACAAAAACGCAAAAGGTAGCATTGCCAAAGGTAATGACACCGCACACCTTACGCCACACATTCTGCACCACGTTAGCAAATGCAGGAATGAACCCAAAGGCATTGCAGTACATCATGGGACATTCCAACATCAATATGACGCTGAACTATTACGCGCATACGACTTCCGAAACGTCGATAACAGAAATGAAGCGGCTGATTGCATAAGTAGTAAACGGAGAATTTACTACTCCACATACTACTTTTGAACACCAAAACATACGGGGATATAAGAAGATTTGAGAATATCTTCCATAACAAAAAATGCCGGAAAAGCCTGTAACAATAGGCTATACCGGCATATAAGAACTTTTGAAAAGATAGTCAAAAATTACTTTGTGATTTGAGTCTACATCAGCTCATTATGTCAATTATATCACACCGCCGGTATTTTTTATCAGTTCTTTAACACTATCATTAGCTCTGATATTTGAGAAATCGCAGCCAGCCAATGCCAGTCCAGGCTCATATTCAACCGGAACCGATAGCTCTCCTATATCCCGGTCTATCAGCGTGACATGGAATGTTTCAAAGCATCCAATCATCTTATTGTTTTGCCACGGTGCAACATAGTTCCAACTATAATACCCCTTGTCGTTCCCAATATGACGATCAAACACTCCCCATAGTATTTCGTAAGTCGCACTACTCAAATTAGATACCCATGCAAGGTCAGCACTATCACGAGCCAGAATTGCCTCTCCCATTTTTTCATCCAGATACATATAGGTTATGAGATTCTCCATTCCTTTTTGTAAAGCCAATGCCTTCTTGTGTCGTACACATATCATCTCAAGTTTGCCAAAGTGAAAACATAATGGTGTAACGGAGTCACCGTCCACCTGATAACATTCAGGGTTCAATATCCGTGCAAATTCAGGCCTGTCTTCCAAAAAGAAACCGCGCGTGAGTCTGTACCTCTGAATCCCATTTTCGTCATGGGGTCCCTCTTTACCGATATCGCCATTTCCGTGCACATAATATGTATACAGCTCTTCCGGTAAATATGGAACAATGTAGTACCATTCCTTGCTGAACTCGAAACCTGCATATTTCGCTACCTTGGAATAGAACTCACACCGGGTTGGCAGTCCTTCCTCTGATCCTTCAGTAACTGTTACTTCAATCCATTTTCCCGAGTAGTTACCGTACAAAAAGCGTTCCTGCCCAGCTGACCGAGCTACAATCATTTCTTCACCTGTAATCAGGTTGAATTCTACGCACTTATACTGCGTTGTAATAAGGACGTAATCCCCATTGTGGCTAAAAGACAAGTCAACTACTGTTTCTGAAGGCATGATTGTAGAAAAAATAGTTTTCTCTTCATAGGTCTCCAGATTCATTACGATAACTTTTTCATGTCCAAGGTCAGCAAACGCAAGTGCTATCCGGTTGTTCGTTTCATCAGAAGCAGTAACGTTGACAGTATAGTCGTGCTCCTGATAGCAATACTGATATTCCAGTTTAAGCGGCTCACTTGAAAACTGTGAAATACCATTATAGGCGTGTACGAGGAAAGCATTGGATCTGTCAGAGCTTACATACAAATAGGCCGTGTCATAATAGGCTTCATTGTACTTAGCACGTATTGTGTCATTTTCTGAATCCCACTCATAAGTTTTTGCATTGTTATCGAACGCAAGAAACTGTGTGCTAGACGGCGCTACATTTGTTGAAAAATGAAGCTGCGTATCCACGCCCTTTTCTTTCAGCTTTTTTTCTATGCCTTTAATAGTAAAACACTTCAGAACACCGTTATTCCCGTTGATCTCTGATTCAATGTTTACTAAGTAGCAACAATCTGAATACATAATCATACACATCGCTGGCATCTCCGCATAATGATGAAATGCTGCAGGCGGATCTTGGTTCTCTCTTGTAATTGGCACAAAAACCGCTTTTTCCATTAAAGTGTTGCAATTCAAGTATTTAATTTGATTATTGTCACCATCATGTATCAAAAAAGCGCCTTTTCCGGTCAGATATGTAGCAGTCGGATGCATATGAGCTGCACCGAGAAAACAATAAAGTACTGCAAGTTCACCTGTTTCCATATTCCATTTCCAAATTGAACATGGAACCCCAAGATTAGCTGCTATGTCATCGCAGTCCTCGTCTGCACCTCCGTCATACTCCTCATCGTCAAAATCCAAGTCCGCACATGGGTCAAATTCATAGGAGAAGATAAAAGCAAGTGCCCCCGCTGTCGAAAAATACACTTCATTATTCCTATAGATACCGTGAAAAACCTTCTTATAGAGCAAATTTCCGGACAGCTCATAACAAAATGCTTGGTTTGCATCACAAATTAGGGCAATAGATTTACTATCATCGGAAAAAGCAAAAAAAGACAGAACGCTGTGTATCCCTTCAGGAATAATGCAAATGGGAGGTTTCTGTGGATAATCCAAATCAAATATATTTAGTTTAATCGACATTCCACTACTTAATGATTCCTGCACTTTCACCCCCAACCATCTTTTGTTTCGAGAAATTTTCATATATCCTCTGGTTGAGTTATCCCTGTTACCAACCGGATCCCCTGAATAGATTTCATATTCAAATTTACCGGAAACAATATCCCAGCATTTAATCAGTCCGGAATCATCTAGAGTAAGGCACTTTTTTCATAATAGATATACTCGATGATATTGTCCTGATGATTCTGAGGATGGAAGCAATCTTCGTGCAGTACTGCCCCACTAAAATTCGTGCCTACTTTACCAAAGCAGCTCTTTCTGCTGCAAATCACATTAAAGAAATTGCTATGAGACAGATCCAGGCCATGCAAATCTACATATGTTAGTTCCTTTCTTCCATAGAGTATGGACGACAGCAAATTCTCCTGCAAATAATGAATGTCTGTCTTCTCGCAAAGCTTGCGGCACGCATCTAAAGCCTCTGCCAAAACAGCCTGCTCATCATTATCCGGTTTGGGTGTATACCAATTGCCAATCTGTTTCTCTAAGTAGGGCTTGTTTCGATGCTCCATGAGGATTTCACTAATCAGTGCGACCTTTTCCAAAGACCAGAAGCTGGTATTCAGTGTTTTACCGTAAGATGCATCCGATTCTTCAGATTTTATTATAAATTTGCTTGGATTCACTTGCGGAAGCATTCTGAGTAACTGCACAGTCCATATTGCAGAGAAATAATCCCTGAAACTGTGATGACAGAAAGCGTATCTTACTCGTTCAACGTAACTGCCTTCATTGATCTGATACTGATAGATAATTCCAAGGTAATCAAATACACACTTAATAACATCAGTGGTCTTGACAATATCTCCTTCAACTAAAGAATCCAGTGTGGATTGCAAGCAATTCTTGGAATAATGAAAATCCACAAAAGGGTTGCTCCCAGCATCTAAGAAAAGTTCTCGAACCGCTTCTACTGATTTCAATATCATGTGCCCGAAGTTGCCAGCGTTGACAGAGAAAATATCCTCACTTTCAAAGCAAGCTCCAATATATGGAAGAATAAAATCCAATACCAGCTGCGTCTGCAATTCATTTAAAGGGTTTGTTCGAGTTTCTACAGCTCTTTTTCGGATATTATAAAAAGAAGAGTTACGGTGAAAGAATCCGAATAGTAAAGTCGGTTTCTGCTTCAGAGCCAGGCGTATACTCAACAGTGGTAGCCGTTTCGCCGGCTGCATCAGCTTTTGAGAAATAGGAAATACTATTGGTGAAATTTGTTTTTCGAATACCTCCAGATGCCCAAATTGCGTATTTAATTCCTCTTGTCAGTACGACCTCGTATGTCCCGTCCGAAATTTTTTTGATGACTCGTTCAGGTTCAACAATATCACTTTTATTCGTAACAGAAATGCTTATCTGGAAACTGCAGGCTTTAAGCTGGCCCATCTCTGGGGCTTCCTATGGGGGAACGCCTTCTTCCCGGAAGTTGTTCCGGGTTACACACCGGATACGGCTCTCACAGCCAGGTACGTCCAAATGGCGAGTATGGATATTGGTTTTCCCATAAGAGTTCTTACGTAATCGCCTTGCAACCGGAAACAGTTTTATGTCTGGCTAATGTCTGATTTCTGGCAACGCTTCATACGCGGATAGCCCTGAAAGGCTGGATTCCGCAGTTGACTAAAGCTGTCAGCTATGATATAATGCCATCAACATAGTATCTCTCACCGAACCGTTAGAGATAAATTGTAGAAGTTGTAATATAGAATTTCGCATTTTGTATGCGTAAAAAGCAGCTAGGCATTACGCTCTAGCTGCTTTGTAATGTAAGTCAGATATTAACTACACCGGTAGCGATACTGTTTGACGCTGCAATTAAACCTGCGCAAGTATCATTCAAGCGTATAAACGCAGGGATTGCTTCTTGGGTTCGGTTCAGCAGAACAAACACGATTTTGCTGTTTTCCTGAAATGCTGTAATCTCCAGTTTATCGGTATACCGGCTCACCCCGATCCGAACAGCACCGGTCTCAATATAATGGCTAAAATGCTTGATATAACTCTGCAGTTCCCGTTCCACTAATTGCTTTCGGGCCGTATCAAAAAGGTATGGTGCGTCGCAGAAGTTTTTCACATGATTGGGCCCACCCAGTTCATCCAGCACCAGATTCCAGTCCAGAAATACACTCATTCCCTCGTTCAGATTTCCGATGATATCATGGGCATACTTCTGAGCGTTCGCCAAATTATCCTCTGCACTATATTTGCTGAATTCAATGCATGCTTCCGAAAGCAAAAGCTTCTTTTTCGGAAAGCGTTCCCGGATCATTCGCAGTGCTTCAAAGTGATCACCACTGTACCAATGGAATGCGATGCCAGCAACCATATGGTCTGTTTCCGCGTCAATGATCGTCTCCGCCCATTCAAACGCTCGCTCTTTGTTGTGATCCCAGATATAGATATCGATGTCATCCAAGCCATGCTCAGCCAATGACGGCCAGATATAATCCCGTAGGAACACCTTTTCCTCCTGCGCCGTGTAAATACAGGAATCCCATGTCTGAACCGCTTTGGGTTCATTCTGAAGGGTTAGCATCGTCACGTTGAAACCGCGGCTGCGGTACTCTTCGACGTATCGGCAGATGTACTCCGCCCAGCGCTTCCAATAGCAGGCCTTTAACTTCCCGCCATGATTTCTTTCTCCGTTTGTTTTCATGTATGCCGGCGGGCTCCACGGAGACAGCATGATCTCCAGTCTGCCCCCATAAGCCGCTTCCGCATCTGCCAGCATCGGGAGAATATATTTTTCCACCCGCGCAAAAGAGAAGCTCTCAAACGACGCATCGGCTTCGTCACCATCCGCTTCGTAGTGTGAGAGAGAAAAATCGCAGCTGTCGACGGGAATACGCACGAAGCGATACTTCATCTTCCCCTGCCCAAAGTATTCACCCAGCATCTGCTTTTTCTGCTCCGGGTTCATCAGCGAATAGATATAGGCCGCAGAATCCGTAATAGCCCCGCCGAAACCATCCATCCGCTGATATGTAACCTGCGGGTACAAATTGATCAACTGATCTTCCCTGCCAGCGTCATCGCAAAATGGGATCGTCTGTTCCTTGGTAATTCTTTCTTTTCCTTCGTATGTGGTTGAAATAAGTCTTAATTCCATTACCTTTCACCTCACTCAAATCGGCTCTACCGAGACTTCCAGCCGCAATACACCGCCATTGCGGATCTGCTTTGCCCATTCCGCCGGGACCTTGCTGCCCGCTATAAATGCGGTTCCCGTTCCGTCACAGATTTGGTATCCGGTAATCCGATATGCACCGGGTCTCAGTTCTTCCAAATTTGCAGCATGGTACACTACAGGCACTTTGCCTAAAAATGTCCCCATCAGTTTCCCATCTTCCGGGAGCAGTCTGGCGGGGATTGCCGGACACAGGCTCAGATACAGTCCGTCGTCATCCAATCCAAAGGGAGCTTTCCCGAACAGCATCCAGTTCCAAATGGAGATAAACTCCGCCGTGCTGCCGGAGAGCCGGGATACAAAGCCTCGCCCGTGGGAGGCGGAATCGGAATTTATCGATGAAACCAGAAAGCTGGAATTTTCAAGGGTGCTCCGCCCGTATGTTTCAGGAGAAAGAAACGGTATGACCATGGCTGTAAAGTCCGTAAAGAAGCGGTCATAATTGCCGCATGCAAGCAGCGCCAGCAGATACTTGTATTCCATATGTACCCAGATGGACTCATTCTCCAGCCATCCCCGCGGGAATGCCCGGGTCCTGCCCACCTCGAAACTGACATTTTCCAGGGATTCATTCAGTTTATACATATTCAGGCTCCGGTCCAGCAGTGCGCTGTCCCGGACTTTATCTGACATACTGCGTTTCTCCGTCTCCGTCTGCCGGGTACGCATCCAGCGGGTCGGCCCCTCCAGGAAAAGCGGAAGCGCCGCTTTTCTCATTTTCCCGGGCATTATTCCGGATTCCACCGGTCTGATGTCTTCTGCCTCATAGTAGAAATAGGTTGGACAGATTCCGCCGTTTTCTTCCGTTTCTCTTGCTATGGACTGCCTGAGCGACGCAGCCAGGCAGTTCAAAATATCGGCAGTTTCCTCTGCTCGGAGAGCCGTCCGTCTGCCGGAGAAACCGTTCTGCACCTGCGCTCTGTACCTGTCGCGGAGCCGGTTCCTCTCCACCCACTTTTCATAGGCGGCCTTATGCGCCTTTTCCAAGCTGCACAAGGACTTCAGCAGGTTGGCAATTTCTTCGTACACCTCTATCTGATCAGGGAAAATCCGCTTCCTTTCCAGCAGAAAATCTAGAATACGAAGCAACTCGCAGCCATCGGCAACACTGCTTCCCAGAAGTCCCGGCAACCCGTTCATGGCATCGTACCATCCGGGCTTCCCGCCCTCCATCTCGATCGCCGCCCCGGACAAATCCAGCGTGGCATATTTGACCGCGCATAGCAGGATCAGCTTCTCCGCCAGATTACTGACCGCCGTTCCATCCCGCGTCTGTGTCCACTTCCGTCCCGGCGTTTGTGTCTGCACACAATGATACTGCCGCAGGCCATTTTCCGTCATGCAGTATCGCTCCGGCTGCGGACGAACCGATGCTTGACCGGCATACCACCGATACTGCGGCACGCCAAAGAGCAGCGCCCGTTCCTGATCCGGAAATACCGAAAGCTGACTTTCAATCAAATCCAGCAGATATGTCCAGTGATCGCACCAGTAGCCCTCCTGATACACCGCGTTGGGTTCCACTTCGGAAGCGGCAACCACCGCTGCAAGGAAATCCCCGATATCATCCAGCTTCCAGTTCTCCGCTTCCATAGCCAGCCTGCCAATGGAAAAAGGGCCGCTCAGGATCTCACGTGCCCTGTCCTGATCGGCTGTGCCAACCTTTTTAATCAGTTTTTCCGGATCGCGCACCTGATAGCTGACGGGCATCAGAACCAACGGATTGTATCCGTCGGGTTGCAGCAGTTCAAAGAATAGCCGTATGTTGAACATCCCCGCGTCCGGATCGATCAGGACATCAGACCGGCGATTCTGGCAGATGTCCCGGAAATTGGCGTTGCCCTGACTGAAATATTCTCTGCCAAGCGAGAAATAGTTATATTCCCGCTCCGGGTCGCCATGTTTTCTGGAATATAAATAGACCGGCGGAGTCCTCTTGCAATCGCCGATGTGGTAAGGCAGACCGCCCCGCATCACATTGTCCAGAAAGTTCTGCGCTACATATCCATCGAACACGGAGTCGGCCGTCCTGCATCTGACGGGAGCCGTGATTTCCTCCGCCAGCATTCGCGCCTGCTTCAGCTTTTCTTCAAAGTACGCAGCAGTTCCCGCCTTTTGGCAGAAGGACCGCATCTGATCGATTTCTTCCGCCTGACCGTAAAACTCCCACAGCGTGAGCGCTTCGCCCGGCTGCACGGTTCCTGCCCACGGTGTAAAGGCACAGGGAAGAAAATTTTCCGTGAGCTGTCTGGTGCTTGTTATTTCCGAAAGCGCATGTTCCTCAAAGTTGACCGGCTTCACCATTGAAGTGTCCCAGCCAAAAATAAGGCTTGGCTGTACAATGGTTTTAAGCGGCCGTCCACCTTCGGCAAATGCCAGCTTGAAATTTCCGCCCCGGACAGCAGTGACCTTCGCTGTATCTTCCATACTGGCTCGGACACGGTAATAGGGCAGGTTTTCTTCCAGATCCTCTACCTGCATCCAGGCGGTGCTCAGCTGCGGTTCCTGTTTCAGCTTTTCGTCTGAGATTCCATACGGCACCATGGCGGCAAGACCGTCCAGAAGTTCGGTCTCCACCGCCTTGGGAGAGATATTTTTCAGCCGGACCCTTCGGCACAATCCCGCCATCCGCTCATTTGGCAGAGAAAAGTACGTCACCTCGATTGCGAACAGGGAATCACGCCAGCTGATGGCCAAAGCGTTCGGTTCCACCGTCATGGTCCCCAGGCCGTCGGCGAACGCTTCTGTTACTTTGCCGTTTTCCTTCAGAAACGTCCGGAATCCGGTCAGCGGTGTGCGCTGATATGCAGCAGCTGCAGCTGTAAACTCCAGAATCGCGTGATCCTTATCCTGGATGCCAAAGCTGCACACTGCCTGTCCCCGGTTGTTGTAGTTGCACCATGTCGGGATTCCCCGGGGGCCTGCTATGCCCGGCAGAAAGCTGGAGAAAGTCGGTTGTCGTCCATATTCCGTTTGCACAAACCGGACGTTCGCATCGTAATAGCAGTTACCCATCGGTCATTCCTCAATCGTGATATGAAGGCTTTCTACATTTATAATCCCGGAGTTGCATGACACCCATACAAGTCCCTGCTGGGCAGTCATATTCTGAACGTTCAATGTTCCATCTCCATAGCTGTGTACATCGATCCGAAGTTTTTTCTCCTCCGGATTTTCCACACGGTAGCCTATCCGGTCTCCCTCACGAAGGCAAAGCAGGATTTTCTGATCCTCCGGCTGGGCTTCGCCGCCGTATCTGCGCCAGTCGGCTTTGCCGGTGTGTCCGTCTGCGAAGAGCAGCGCAGCTTTGCTGGTTCTGCGGAAAACGGCTCCCGCACTGCGCCTGCTTTGGATATCCTCCGCATCATAGGCTCCGGCCGGAATTTCCAGCGGCGGTCTGCGTGTCAGTGCGCAGATGATCTCCGGGTGGTATTCTCCATGGGAAATGCAGTTGAGGAACCGGTCAAAGATCACCTGAGCCGCCTCCGGCGCGGGCCGTTCCCCGCCGTCCAGATAGGCGGTAATCCGATCCCATCCCTCCGGCATTTCAAAGGTTACCGGAGAATTGGGCACTTCCATCTTCTTATAAGCCCAGAAGCACCATCCGATTCCCAGACGCTCATACATCGGGAAAGCGTAAGTATACCACTGCAGATTGTTTTCACCGCCTTCACCCATCCACAGGGGAACATTCAGGCGTTTCGCCGTCTCCACAAAGGAAGCCAGACTTTCCTCATCAGGGTCGTTCCAGTATTTGTGGAACTCCAGCACGATATTATTTGCGGCTTCTTTCTGTGTAAAATCTTCAAAAACGGAAAAATCAGTGGCCCAGTGGACTCCTTCCAGTATAATCACATGGTTGGGATCAACTTCCCGAATCGCACGGATCAATCTACGGTATAGCGGCAGCAACCGGGAATTATACTGGCAGTTCCAATTTGGAATGGGTTCATTCAGGAGGTCATAGCCGCCGACGGCAGGCTCATTCCCGTAGCGAATTGCCAGAAGGCGCCACATCTCCACAAGAAGGTCCTGATTTCGCCTGTCTGTGAACAGCTCCGGGATATCCGATTCGCTGTCGTCAATGTTTTGCCCAGTCTGCCCCCCCGGTGCGCCGTGCATGTCCAGGAAAATGTAGATCCCATGCTTCTTGCACCACAGCAAGCAATCATCAACATGACGAAGTGTTGCCTCGTTGAAGTGAACAGCTTCCGTTTCATCGACATCAAATAAATGCCGGGAATTTATGGCAAGCCGTACGGAATTAAGACCCTGCCCTGCAATCCACGCAATATCCTGCTCAGTAATATAGCTGTCAAAATACCGTTTCCAGAAAGAATCTGCATAGTTTTCACCGCACAGCTCGTTAATGAGTGTTTCCATACGCCGGGGGCGGTCACATTTGGTGTAGAATTTCCACATATACCCTTCTGGCAGCAGCCAGCCGCCAAGGCCCATACCCCGCAGAATGATAGGATTCTTTCCGCAATATAAAACGCCATTGTTGGCATTTAAGAATTCCATAGGCTCACCCTTTCACGGCACCATCCGCGATGCCCTTCAAAATCTGCTTTTGGAAAATCGCATAGAACCCAATCACCGGCAGCGCCGCCAGAATCAACGCGCTGAGAATTGCGGTCCAGTCGCTGCTGTACTGACCGAACAGGGTATTGGTGGATAACAGCAGCGTATATTTTTTGCTGTCGGAAATGACAATGAGCGGAAGCAGGAAGTCATTCCACACCCACAGCACGTTTGTGATTGTAATGGTTGCCGTAATGGGCTTCAGCATGGGCAGTACAATCCGGAAGAAGGTCTGCAGAGAACCGCATCCGTCAATGGCCGCAGCCTCTTCCATTTCGATAGGAATACTCTTCACGAATCCATGGTACAAGAAAATTGCCATACTGACACCCAGGCCTGCATACACAAACGACAAACCCACTAGTGAGTTCTTGATATTCAGCGCAAGCGTGACTTTATACAGCGGGATCATAATGGAGCTGAACGGGATCAACATAGAGAAGATGAACAGCTTCAGCAGAAAACGGGACAGCTTTGTCTTAGTCCGGCAGAGTTTCCATCCAGCCAGTGCCGAGAACAGGATCATCAGCGACACACTCAATCCCGCCAGAATAACCGTGTTAACAAAGCTGCGGCCATAGTGCATTTTTTCGTAAGTGCGGATGTAATTGTCGAGATTCCATTCTGTGGGCCAGCTCATTACATTGGTCAGCAGCTCCCGGTTGGACTTGAAAGAGTTCATCAGAGCCATCAGCAGCGGGAAAAGGGTAAATAGTGCAGCTATGGTCAGCAGGCTGAATATGATAATATCAGACCAGAGCCTTTTCTTTTTCATAGTTCCTGCTCCTTTCTGCTGGTGATTTTCAGCTGGATGGCAGTGACGACCAAAACAATTATAAATAACACCGTGGACTTCGCGGTGGCATATCCATAGCGAATGTTCCCCCGGAACGCTTCTTCATAAATATTGATGGCAACGGACTGTGTCGCCCTGCCGGGGCCGCCGCCGGTGAGCGTATAGATCACATCAAAGACCTGAAAGCCTGCATTCAATGCCCAGAAGACGCAAATGGTGATCGCATGGCCGATCAGCGGGAAAACGATTTTCCAGAAATTCTGCCAGGAATCTGCGCCATCTATGGATGCCGCCTCCTTCAGATTCGCGGGAACGCCTTGCAATGCGGCCATGTAGATGATCATCAGATAGCCTGTCGCACCCCAGGCTGCAACGATCATGATGGCGATGAAGGAATACTTGGGGTCACCGATCCAGGAATGATCCAAGAACTTCCAGTCCCAGTTATCTGCCATATAATAAAGGACTTTTGTAAAAATAAACATCCACATATAGCCGCCGATGACCATGCTGATCATATTGGGCATATAGAAGATTGTGCGGTACAAGCCCTTGGCTCTGCGGCGGCTTTCGATGGCCACAGCCAGAGTCAATGCCACCACATTGGAAACAATCACGATCACAATAACATATTTGAAGGTAAACCACATGGAATTCCAAAAATATTTATCGGACAGTATTTCGATAAAATTGGAAAGGCCAACAAAATCATATTCCTTTTTCAGGCCGTTCCAGTTGGTCAGAGAATAAAACACGCCGGAAAGCGCGGGGTACAGCTTAAAGAGAATATACACCGCCAACGCCGGCGTACAAAACAGCAGCAAGCTGATATTCTGCTTTCTTGCATTTTTCATAGTTCCAATCCTCCCTGGGAAAAAGGAGGGCAGGAATCCCTGCCCTCCTCTCAGATAAATTTAGGGAACCTCTGATTAAATCGGCAAAAACTGTGAGCGAGAGATTTTTCGTCCAATCGAGATATCGAAAATGGTGGAATACTGTATGTACCCGCAGGGGGTATGTCGCATCCGTAAGCCGGCTTATGCCGGCAACGGCTGCGCTATATTTCCCGTTTTTGATACCGAAGAGTGGGCGGAAAAGATCCGCTCACAGTCGCAGACGATTTATTCAG
>ENA-OOXT01001501-OOXT01001501.1-human-gut-metagenome-genome-assembly--contig:-NODE-1501-length-14857-cov-3.717335_pt1 | contig 14857 bp, 10 predicted proteins | sample MGYA00241590_ERZ501349 | MGnify/ENA primary metagenome ERZ501349 (study PRJEB25962, sample SAMEA2042838) | human gut metagenome | biome: human gut; feature: human-associated habitat; material: faeces...
CAAGTGTTTCAACATCAGAAAGCTTAGAAGAAAGCTTATCTGGTTCAACATCTACAAGTGTTTCAACATCAGAAAGCCTAGAAGAAAGCTTATCTGGTTCGACATCTACAAGTGTTTCAACATCAGAAAGTTTAGAAGAAAGCTTATCTGGTTCAACATCTACAAGTGTTTCAACATCAGAAAGCTTAGAAGAAAGCTTATCTGGTTCAACATCTACAAGTGTTTCAACATCAGAAAGCCTAGAAGAAAGCTTATCTGGTTCGACATCTACAAGTGTTTCAACATCAGAAAGTTTAGAAGAAAGCTTATCTGGTTCAACATCTACAAGTGTTTCAACATCAGAAAGCTTAGAAGAAAGCTTATCTGGTTCAACATCTACTAGCAAATCTGTTTCAAGTAGTTTACTAAATAGTTTGAGCCAAGATTTAGCTGATAGCACATCAACTTCAATTAGTTTAAGTGATAGTATTTCTAAATCAGAATCTGAAATGTATAGCTTAAGCACTTCAGCAAGCTTATCAACTTCAATCTCTGACTCTGTATCACTTTCTGAATCTCTATCAGTATCAGTAAGTATTTCAATGTCTAATTCTGGTTCAATTTCAAATTCTAAGAGTTTAAGTGCTAGTACTTCTACTTCACTAAGCGATAGTGAATCAACATCATTGAGTGACAGCAAATCTACATCTCTAAGTGATAGTGAATCTACATCATTAAGTACAAGCCTATCTACTTCATTAAGTGACAGCGAATCAACATCATTGAGTACAAGCTTATCTACTTCATTAAGTGATAGTGAATCGACATCGTTGAGTACAAGCTTATCTACTTCATTAAGTGATAGTGAATCAACATCGTTGAGTACAAGCCTATCTACTTCATTAAGTGATAGTGAATCAACATCATTGAGTGACAGCAAATCTACATCTCTAAGTGATAGTGAATCAACATCATTAAGTACAAGCCTATCTACTTCATTAAGTGATAGTGAATCAACATCATTGAGTGCAAGCCTATCTACTTCACTAAGCGATAGTGAATCAACATCATTGAGTACTTCACTAAGTAGCAGCGAATCTGCATCATTGAGTGATTCAACAAGTTCAAGTGAAAGTGTTTCTGGATCATTAAGTAGTTCTGAATCTGCTTCTGCATCAGAAAGCTATGCGACAAGTGTTGCTACTAGTACAACTGGTGGAGGAACATCTTATCGTCAGGTTGTAGTGGATACACGTGCTCCATTGCAGGTAGCTCCTCGTGAAACTGAAGAAGTCGTAGAGGATGAGACTCCAAAGGCAAATCCTGAGAAACAAACTGAAACAATTGAAAAGGAAAAGATGCCTAAATCAACATTAGATGTTACTCATAGAGTATGGTGGTCTTGGATTCCAATCGTAGGTGCTTTAGTTTCTATGAATGAGACTCGTAAGCGTCGTAAGGAAGAAAAAGAAGAAGAATCTAAAGATAAAAAATTAAAATAATGATAAAATAACAGTAGCTAACTTTTAGTTACTGTTATTTTTATTTGGGAGTGATGTATATGAAGGAAAAGACACATTTGGTTAGAAATCGATGTCTTTTTTCAATCTTTATTATTTTTATTTATTTCTTATGTCATCGTGTTCCATTGAATGGAATTGATATGAGTGCATATGACAATTTAGGATTGGATTTAGGTGCTATTTTAACATTGGCTGTAAATGGATCGAATAAAAGATGTTTTGTGATGAGTTTAGGTATTTCACCATATATTACATCTAGCTTAATTGTATCTATTGTACAGGCAATGCGTTCAAAGGAATCAAAAGCTCGTACTTCTCCTAAGGCAATGAATTATTGGATTACAGCTATTTCTTTTGTGGTTGCACTTGTTCAATCTATTTTTTATGCTTTGGAACTAAAATATGTGGATTCGAATATGATGAGTGTGTTGCTTGTTATTTTTGAGTTAATGGCTGGTGCTAGTATTGCACAATACTTATTGTTAAAGAATAAAAAGTATGGTGTTGGTGGGTTTGCTCCAATCATTGTTGTGAATATGATAGAAAGTTTAGTTGCGATTATTTTTGGTTCAACATTTGTGGACTTACGAATTCCTTTAATGATTTCTTTGATTATGGTAATTATTATGATTTTTATGGAAATGCATGAGAAAAGAATTCCTTTACAGCGTGTATCTGTACATAATGTACATACCGAAAAAAATTATTTGGCAATTAAATACAATCCGGTTGGATTTATGGCTATTATGTTTGGTTCATCTATTTTTATGATTCCTCAATTAATATTCGGATTAATGCATTATTTTTATAAAGATAATGAGAGTCTAACTTGGCTTTATATAAATTTAAATATGTCCAAACCTTTTGGTATGTGTATCTATATAGGATTGATGTTTATTTTTTCAATTCTATTGGCACTCTTGTTTATTAATCCTAAAGAATTATCTGAAGATTTATTACAGAGTGGAGATAGTATTGTGAATGTTCCTGCAGGTAAGCCAACACGTCGTTATATTCGTAAATGGGTTTTATTGTTAAGCTTTATTAGTACAACGATTATGTGTACATGTCTTGCGGTATGCTTATATCTTCAATATAAAGGAATTGTACCTTCTACAGTTGCCATGCTTCCAACGACATTTATGATGCTTTCTGGATTACTTTGTACATTGTATTTGGAAATCAAAGCCTATCGTGACTTTGATTCATATAAGCCATTTATTTAAGGGGGGAAGTCACTATGATTTATTTTGTACCTTCTTGGTATCATGAAGATGAATATAAAGAAAATGAGAATTATTGGTATATATCGCGTCAGGTGACAGAATTTGATGATAGTGTAAAACAGGTTCAAATGTTTAATCGTAATAATATTATGGATTATAAGATTTTAAATTTAAGTCATAGTCCAAATTTTAGACATTTCTTGCACCGACAAAGTGTTTTCCATGCGCCATATTGGTCTTGTTTTGATGCAATTCAAGAAATCAAACGCACAAAGGTTGATATTTTATCTTATAGAGATTTAATGTGGCCGGACCATACAGAGTTTGTGTATACCCCATTCTGTATTGTTGCCTATGTGAATAATGAAAAGTATGCGGAAATTCAATTTGGTGAAGATGGAAATATGATTGAAGTTTTATTGTTTCAATCTGAAAACATGGTTCGTAAAAATATTTATGACGATAGAGGTTTCTTATCGGCTACTATTGTTTACGATTCAGGAATGCCTGTTTATAAACAGTATTTAAATGAAAATGGTGTTTGGAAGATTTGCCAGTTTCATGAAGATGGGCATATCGAAGTGAATCCAGATAATCCATATTATTCAATCAATAGTAATAGATATTCATTGAAAAATCTAAAGTATTCTTCAATGGAACCTTTAATAGAAGAAGTATTTTCAACATACTTAGATAAAATGACTGATTCTACAGATATTTTCTGTTTGGCTATGCATACACTGCATCATGATTTACTAGAAAGTTTATTTACGCAAAGAAAAACGATTCTATCTTTTTATCAAAATCGTATGGAATTATTTGAAGATGCAGAATTGAAATCTTTAATTTGTAGTACAAACTATTGTATTGTCGATTCGAAACATAGGATTGGTCCTTTAGAAAAGTACGCCGGAAAAACTTTACCAATTGTAGATATTACTCCTTTTGATACGCGTGCCGATTTTGGGATTAGTCAACAATTAACAGTTCAAAATATTTTAGTTCCGATTGATTCAATTGAACAATCTAAATTAGAAGCATTGATTGTTTTATTTGCTAAGTATTTTGAAACAAATGAAACGGCTAGAGTTCATTTCTTTACGCGTGACGCAGCTTGGAATCGTGTAGATTCAATTCTTGATTTTACTCGTGGTATTTTAAAAGAGAATGGTTTAGATGAAAGATTGGCTCGTAAAGAAGATCAGTTTAAAGCAGAATTTGATTTGGACGAAGATGAAAAGGTTCCGATTAAATTCTTTGTGGATCAATGTGTAGATGAATTGAGTATTTCTAAATGTATTCGCGAACAGCGTATTATGGTGGATGTGACAACACAGCCAGATCTATACTTACAGATTTCATGTATTAGTAGTGCGATTCCGCAAATTGTTTCTATTACAACACAATATGTACATAATGGAAAGAATGGATTTATTGTTGAGGATGTATCTGAGATATCTCATTGTTTAACCTATTATTTAGATAATATTACCAATTGGAATAAATGTGTGATTTATTCTTATGAATTAGGTAAGGAATATAATACGGCTAGTTTAATTCGTAAATGGAAGGGAGTTATGAAGCAAGTTGAACAAGATTAGTGTTTTACAAGTGGGAAATGAAGACTTAAGCTTACAGCTTCATATTCCTGACTATGTTGAGTGGAACTATACAAATGATTTAGGACTCGCTAAAGAACGAGGGTATGATGTTTGTATTTTAAATCGTTGCGTAAATGAAAAAGAAGCGCGCATCTTATTGAAAAAGGTTCGTGCGTATACATTATTTTTATTGGATGACGTGCATGTTGATCAATGGACGACATGGATTTGTACATCGAGACGAGCTAGGGTTTTAGACATTCAAACTCTACAGGAGTTTATTGATGAAGATATTCATTTGTTTTTCACAAATCCTTATGGAGAAAAATTTATTCCTCAAAATTTGTCTATTTCTCAAAGCTTTAAAGGCAGTGTTTTCTGGGATGGATTTAGTGGGGTAGAACTTGAAGGTAATTATGGAAATGATTTTTATCAGGTTGCCTATTGGAGAGGTAATATACCTGTTTTCCAAGATCAATCTATCAATTTTTGGTTAGAATATGAAAAAGATGATTCTGTTTCAATTCAATTAAAGATTGAACAGTTCCAATCTGGATCAGTTTCTTCTATACAGAATCGTTGGATCTTTTCTGAAGAAGATTTAAAATCCGTTGTTTATATTACTAATAAAAAAGTGGATGGTTCTGTGTTTGTGTCTTTACTCGCAAAGGGAAAAGGTAAATTAAAAATAGTAGGTTTACATGACCGTTATTCAAGAAAGGCGTATGGTTCGTTTTTGCCTGGAGGAATGCGAAAAGTTACGTCTAAACGCGAAGAAGTTTTTATGTACTTTGATCCAGGAGATATGAAACCACCATTAAATGTATATTTTAGTGGTTATAAGACTATGGAAGGTTTTGAAGGCTTCAATATGCTTCGTAAAATGGGAGCACCATTCTTATTGATTTCTGAATCAAGATTGGAAGGTGGAGCTTTCTATTTAGGTGATGAAGAATATGAAAACCTAATTACTACAGGTATTCAAGATTGTTTACGACAACTCGGCTTTAATCGTTCTCAATTGATTTTATCTGGACTTTCTATGGGTACATTTGGAGCTCTTTATTATGGCTGTCGACTAAGACCTCACGCATTACTTTTGGGTAAGCCTTTGGCGAGTTTAGGTGATATCGCATTCAATGAAAGAATTAGTCGTCCAGGTGGATTTCCAACATCACTTGACGTTTTGACAAAGAACTATGGCGATATGAGTGAGAAATCTAAAGATTTATTAAATCATAGATTCTGGGATTTGTTTGATCAAACGGATTGGTCTCAAACTAAATTTATTGTGTCTTATATGTTAGAAGATGATTATGATATGACGGCTTATAATCGTTTGATTTCCCATATTGATGATGTGGGCGTAGAGATTATTGGTAAGGGAATTCATGGGCGTCATAATGATGATACGTATGGTATTGTTGCGTGGTTTAAAAATCAATATGATGGTATTTTGAAGTCAGATTTTTGTAGAGGTGATTTAGATGAAGAATAAGGCTTGGAAAGTAGTATGGAATGAAGATACTTTTGGAACTTATCTTTATGGATCTAAAATCTGGTTTCATTCTCGTGAAGATATTGAATTTGAAAATGAATTGATGCCTCCTGGAACTGTTATTAAAGAATGGTATTCTAAAGTTAACTACCAGATGATGCGAACAGAACCATCACTTCCAATTATTGATGGAGAGAGTTCTTATCATATCCAGGTAAATATGAGTGATTTTGAATCGTATTTAATACGAATGGTGTTTTATGACCGCTATGAAAATGAGGCTGGGACATTGATTGTTCGTGAACCGGAAATGGATTTTAAGTGTCCATTAAAGACATATAGCTATCGTGTACAGCTGATTAATGCGGGTGGCACAAAGATGCATTTTCATTCTTTTGTGATTACAGAAAAGGAAGGGTAAAAATGAATAAGATTGATAAAAAATTACACTTTCTTTTGGGTAAGGTAAAAGAAGAGTGTAAAAAAGTAAAGAATTTAAGTGATTATGAATTAAAAAATAAGACGATAGAATTTAAAAATAGATTAAGTAAAGGTGAAACAACAGATGATCTTCTTCCAGAAGCGTTTGCGGTATGTTGTGAAGCCGATTATCGTGTATTAGGTATGTTTCCTTATGATGTACAAATATTGGGTGGTATAGCTTTACACTTGTGTTATTTGGCAGAAATGAATACGGGTGAAGGAAAAACCTTAACGGCAACGATGCCTTTATACTTAAATGGATTGACTGGTAAAAGTACGATTTTGGTTACGGCTAATGAATACCTTGCGATTCGTGATGCCGAGGAAATGGGACAGGTTTATGAGTTTTTGGGTTTAAGTGTAAAAGCTGGTGTAACTCGTGATACAAATGAAAAATTGGATAATGATACGAAGAAAGAAATCTATGCAGCTGACATTGTATATACAACACATGGAGTTTTAGGGTTTGATTATTTATTGAATAACTTAGTTCATTCTAAAGAAGATCGTTTTATGCGTGATTTCTACTTCATCATTATAGATGAAGCGGATTCAGTATTATTAGATAGTGCAAGTATGCCTTTAGTTATTTCTGGTTCTCCTAGGGTTCAATCGAACCTTTATACATTGGCCGATTTCTTTGTGACAACACTAGTTGAAGATGTGCATTATGAGATTGAAGATAAAAAAGTATGGTTAACCGATAAGGGTATTGAGTATGCACAGCGTTATTTCCGTATTGAAAACTTATATAGTAAAGAGAATTTTGATATTCTAAGACATGTCGTATTGGCATTAAGAGCTCGTTTTTTAATGGATAAAGATACGGATTATGTTGTTACAGATGATGGTGAAATTGTTCTTTTGGATAAGAGTACAGGTCGAAAAATGAAGGGGATGAAGCTTCGTGGAGGCTCTCATCAGGCGATTGAAGAAAAAGAACATTTAAAGATCAGTCAGGAGCAGCGTTCAGTTGCGTCTGTAACGTATCAGAATTTATTTAATTTATTCCCTAAAATGTCGGGTATGAGTGGTACGATTGCGGACGGTAAGGAAGAGCTTTTAGAAGTGTATAATAAACGTGTTGTGATTATTCCGCCTAGAAAGCCTTTAGCTCGAAAGGATTTACCGGACAAGTATTTTAAAACGAGTGAAGAACAATTTGATGCGGTTATTAAAGAGACTGTTAAAAGACACAATACAGGACAACCGGTATTATTGATTGCGTCTTTGATTTCGGATACGGAAATGTTGTCTAAATTATTAGTACAGGAAAATATTGAGCATAGTGTATTGAATGCGAATAATGCGTTCTGGGAAGCTGAAATTATTAAAGAAGCAGGTCAGAAAAATGTAGTGACGGTAGCTACAAGCATGGCGGGTCGTGGTACAGATATTCATTTGGGTCCTGGAGTAAAAGAATTAGGTGGTCTTTGTGTACTTGGTGTTGGAAGAATGGGCAACACTAGAGATGAACGACAGGCTAGAGGTCGTGCAGGAAGACAGGGAGAGCCGGGTGTCTCTATTTTCTATACATCATTAGAGGATGATGTATGCGAAATTTTAGGAGAGGACTTCTTAGAAAAATATGTAGAAAAAGGAAAACATATTTCAAATAGAAAGGTCAAAAAGCTAATTAATAAATCACAAAAAATTAAAGAAGAATCATCCGTTTTCCAAAGAAAGAATGCGGTGGATTATGATAGTGTTATGCAGCGTCAAAGAACAATTATGTATAAGACAAGAAATGATTTACTAGATGGAAAGAGTCTAGATGAAAATAGTCTTTTTCTGATTTGTGAAGAAAATGCAAAAGATTATATAAAATCTAACAAGTGTTTGAATGATTTTGATATACATAGATATGTTTTAGACAATCTATCTTATCGTTTACAGAAAATGGATGAGAGTACAAAGAATCAAAAGGATTATTTGATTAAATATTCAAAGATGGCTTTCAAAAATAAAAAGAAGTCATTAGGAGATCGTTTCTCCGAATATTGTCGTCTTTGTACATTAAAAGCTTTGGATGATGGCTGGGTAGAAGAGGTGGACTATCTTCAACAGCTGCAGGCTGCGATTTCGGGTCGTTCGAGTGCTCAGCGTAATTTGTTGTTTGAATATCAAAGAGAAGCTAGAATTTCATTTGAGGATATGGAAAAATCCATCAAAAAGGCAATGATTCGTAATATTTTACTAGGAGAAGTTTCATTTGGTAAAGACAACAAGATGATAATATTGTATCCTTAAGGAAAGGAGTTTTTAGGGTTATGATTTATAATTTTAATTTAGGCATTGGCTGGGCAAGTAGTGGTGTTGAATATGCTCAGATTTACCGTGCTAAAATGTTTAGGAATATTGGTGTCGATGCTAAGTTTGTATTTACAGATATGTTTCCACAAGAAAATATCGAGCATATGACCAAAAATATTGGTTTTGAAGATTCGGAAGTCATTTGGCTATATACGTTCTTTACGGATTTTAAAACAGCACCTGTGACATATACTTTAAGTGATTTAGAAAAGACATTTACTAATCAAGAATACACAAAAAAACGTGAAGGTAAGATTTGTCGTTATGTGTTTAATGGAAGTAACAATTTCTATACGGCCTATATGGTCAATGATCATGATGACTATGTACATCGTGTAGAAATGGTTTCTGGAGGATGTTTAATTCGTAAGGATTACTTTACGTATGGACGTGTTTATTCAGAATATTATGCACCATTAGATAATGCAGCACATTTATATCATCGTCGTTTCTTTAATGAGGATGGTAGTGTTGCGTATGAAGAAATGATTGATGATGATAAAGTCATGTATAAATTCAAAGATAAAATGCTTTGTTCAAAAGAAGAATTTGTAGGTTATATGGTATCTAAGCTGAATCTTACGAATGATGATATTGTGATCATTGATAGAACTACAGATATTGGTCAGGCAATTATGATGAATTGTAAACCTGCAAAAGTAGGTATTATTGTACATGCGGATCACTTTAGTGAAAAAGATACAAATGAGGATTATATTTTATGGAATAATTATTATGAGTATGATTTCAATATGCATAAACATGTTGATTTTTATGTATGTGCTACTCAAGCTCAAAGTGATTTAATGAAAGCTCAATTTGAAAAGTATTATGGTGTAACACCAAACATGTATACAATTCCAGTTGGATCATTGCCAGAATTGAAGTATCCCAAAGAAGGAAGAAAACCATTCTCATTGATTACGGCAAGTCGTTTGGCAAGTGAAAAACATGTGGATTGGATTTGTAAGGCTGTCATTCAAGCTCGTAGTGAAGTACCTGAATTATCGTTGGATATTTATGGTGTTGGTGGCGAAAGAGAGAAACTTGAAAATATTATTAAAGAGAATAATGCATCAAGTTATATTCACTTAATGGGTCAACATGATTTGAGTGAAGTGTATCAAAACTATGAGGCTTATATTGCGGGAAGTACTAGTGAAGGATTTGGACTTACTTTAATGGAAGCTGTTGGTGGAGGATTACCAATCATTGGTTTTGATGTTCGTTATGGAAATCCTACATTTATTCGTGATGGTGAAAATGGATATTTGATGCCTTTACCTGAAGAGGATAAGGATCGTGTTGAAGCGTTGAGAAAGGGTATTGTGGATTTATTTAGACAAGACCTAGAGCATTGTCATTCTGTATCGTATGAGGTTGCAGGTGATTTCTTAACTAGTAATGTACAAGAAAAATGGAGGGAAGCAGTATGTTAGAAACTCCAGTTGTATTATTAGATAATTTTGATGAAGATAGTCAAATGTTGTATCAAAGTATGCGTTCTTCTGGATTTAGTGGTCCTATTATTACGTTTAGTGATGATGGATATTTACCAGAGGATGTAATGAGTATTTATACGTATTATTGTGGTAAAAAAGAGGGTGGAAAGCCTAGATATTTTAACCAGATTGATGTTCCGGATTATTGGGAAATCAAGGCGAGTAATACGGGTGGTCAAGTCTTTGATTTAAATCATGAAAGAGGTAAGATTTTCTTCACTTCTCCTTTACATAAAAGACTTGTCAAGATTGTAGATTGGTATGATGATACACATGTAGCTCGTGTGAGTGATCATTATAATAAATATGGTTTCTTGTATGCGAGAACGATATTTAATAAAAAAGGTCAGCTTGTTTCTCGTAGTTATTATGATGTTTCGGGAAATGAAAAAGTAGTTGAGAATTTTGTGACGCATGACATTATTTTAAATCAAGATGATAAGGTATATATCTTTAAGAATAAAGTTGAATTTGCGAAACATTTATTTACTGAATTGGATGTATATCCAACAAGATTATTTTACAACTCCTTATCCAATCCATTCTTTGTATCGGAAAGCTTAGAAGATCGAGACCATAGTGATGTCTTATTCTGGCAAGAGGGGTATAGAGAAGATATTCCTGGAAATATGCAGGTGATTCTAGATGGTCATTCTAGACGTACTTCTAAGATCTTTGTTCAGAAAAAAGAGGCATATGAAAAGCTTATTGAGTTGGGAGCGAATTCGAATATTGTCAAACCTTTGGGTTATGTATATAACTTTGAAAAAGAGAATGGACATTCGAATAATGTCTTGATTTGTACAAACTCAGATCATATTGAGAAATTGGATGAGTTAGTAAATTCACTGCCTAACATGAAATTCCATGTTTGTGCATTAACGGAAATGTCACAAAAGTTGATGTCTTTTGAAAAATATGATAATGTACGTTTGTATCCAGGATGCAAGGCAAGCGAGATCTTAGATTTATTTAATACGTGTGACTACTTCTTAGATGTCAATTATGAAAATGAGATCGTGGATGCCACAAAAGAAGCATTCTTACATAATCTTTTGATTCTTGGATTTAATCAAACAATCCATAATCGCAAATATGTATTGCCAAGCTTTGTCTTTGATGCGAATGACTACCAAGATATGGTAAAAGTGATTCAGGATGCGTCTCACTTAGATTTAAATCTAGATCGACAAAGAAAAATGGCTATGACACAAAATGTGCAAGATTATAGAAATATTTAGAAGGGAAGGGTTTTTATGTTTAGTACATTTAACACATTAATGGTAATTATTGTTTTGGAAGGAATCTGTTGTTTATACAGTCTTGTATTGGCTTATATGAGCGATAGAAAGTTCGGTAAAATTTTAAATGGTTTAATGGCAGCTATTTGGGCTATTGCAGTTATCCTAAACGTAGTTGGATTCTAATTTTCATTCTTTGAAAACATCGCTTACAAATGGGTCGTTCTCGCCACTTTTGGCATGAAACGGCCTTTTTTAGTGACGAAATTTGCTTTTTTTTAAGAATTGTGTATAGTATTAAGTGTTGTTGTTCATTTTTTGGTGGACAACCGCCTCGTATTTTATGAGGCCAAGGGGGAAGATTGGAGGGTGTTTTGAACTTTATAAAAGAAGAAAATTTAGAGAGTAGTGTAGTTAGAAAAGGATTGGTTTCGGGTTTATTGTTGTCGACATTAGCATTAACAGTACTAACAACATCATCAGTTATTGGGGAAGAAAGTAAGGTTTATGCCAAAACGAATAATGCGGATACAAACATTTTGATGCGTGTGGATACAAAAAACGGAACTCAAGAGTTAAAAGAGAAATTCGAAAAACAGATTCAAGATATCGAGGAAGGATCTAGCAAGAAACAAGAAGAGTCGAAAAGCGTTGAAGAAATGATTTTAGAGCAGCCGGAGTTATTGAATGATGCAACATTCGTTCAGAACAATTATAATGCGGTGACTCAGGTCATTTATTCGCAACCATCATACACACAATATGTAAGTAATGCGAATGCACTTACTGCATCGGGTGGTGTATATTATGGGCCTAATGGAAAGGAAACATACTACAATTTAAATATGTCAGGGGTAGTCGACATTATGCGTGGTATGGGAAATAATGATAATTATTGGGTTCGTGAAGATGGTGCGAAGATGTTAGGGGATTATGTGATTGTGGCAGCCGATTTAAATAAGTATCCTAGAGGATCTATTGTAGATACTTCATTAGGACAGGGAATCGTCTGTGATACAGGTAGTTTTACGCAAAATTCAGATACTCAATTAGATATTGCGACAGACTGGTAATATATATGAGTAAGGGTAGAAGTGTTATGCTTCTACTTTTTTTTGTGTATTTGAGGTATAATTTTATCAGGAGGATTTTATTATGATCTTAATTATTGTTGTTATTGTATTAATCGTCTTGCTGGTATTGTTTGTAATGTCAAGCTACAACAAGCTTGTTCGTTTATCAAATAGAGTGGATGAAGGCTTCTCTACAATGGATGTGTATTTGAAAAAGCGTTTTGATTTGATTCCAAACTTAGTGGAAACCGTGAAGGGGTATGCGAAACATGAGGCGGATACATTGAGTTCAGTGATTGCCCAGAGAAATATGGCGAAAACATCAAAGGATGTAATGGATAGTGAAAATAAGATCACAAATGCCATTCAGGGTATTTTTGCGGTGGCAGAACAATATCCGGATTTAAAGGCTAACACGAATTTTATGGATCTTCAAAATCAATTGAAGAAGGTAGAAGAGGATATCGCAAATTCTCGTAAATACTATAATGCATTAGTTCGTGAATATAATGATGTGATTATGAGTGTTCCGACAAATATTGTGGCGTCTTTATTCCATTTTGAAAAGAAGACAATGTTTGAAGTGGCCAATGCTTCGGAAAGAGAAAATGTTCAAGTTAAATTTTAAGAAGGTCTTGGCCTTCTTATTCGCATTTATTTTATGCTTTGGATGTATCGATGTATATGCTGATGATGGAGGGTATACGATTGATGACTATACAGTAAATGCGATATATCATTCAAACAATACGATTGATGTCAAAGAAGTGATTGATGTCAACTTCTCAAGTTATCGTCATGGGATTTATCGTAATATTCCAGAAACGATGTATATCAATCGAGATGAAAAGTATAAATTGCATATCAAAGATATCGCAGTTTTAAATGATGACTATGAGGTAGATAGTGATTCTGGAAATCGTGTGATTCAAATTGGTAGTGAAGACTATACGATTATTGGCCCTCATACGTATACGTTGACGTATACGATTGTCATTCCAGAAGATTATCATTCCGATTTGGATTTTATATATTATTCTGTACTCGGAAATAATTGGGATACAACTATTTCTCATTTTAGTTTTGATATTCAATTTGAAAAGGCATTGACAGAAAAAGAAATGTCAAACATTCAAGTTTTTAGTGGAAGTCTAGGAAATCAATCGAATGATTTAAATGTGACTCCCATCATTACTTCGACTTCGATTAGTGGTTCTGCCTATGATATTGGTGCTAAACAAGCCATTACTCTTTTTGGTCAATTAAGACAAGGTTATTTTGTAGGAGCTAAACAAACGACTTCAAAGACACCATTTATCTTTTTGGGCTTGGCCATTCTATTTGGCTTATATAGCTTGATTCGTGCTCTTCTTTTAAAGAAAGCGCATATTACACCAATTGTGAATTTCTATCCACCAAAAGATATGGATCCAGCTATGGTTGGAACGATTGTGGATGAGTCTGTGGATCAAGAGGATTTAATGGCCTTGATTCCATATTGGGCAAGTAAAGGGTATTTAACCATTTCTGAAACGGAGGATGACTTGGTTCTTACTAAGGTAGAGAATCATGAACCGCCTATTTTAAAACATCAAAAGAAGATTTATAACGGATTATTTAAAACAAAAAACAGTGTGAAATTATCGAAACTATCAAGTAAGTTTGGTAAGGCTATGGATGATGCCAAAGAAGCTTTGAATGATGAATTTAGTGGCAATAAAAAATTATCAAGTATTGATCATGGGTTTGTGACAACCATACTAGCTATGATTTGTATGATTGTATGTATCTTATTCAATACTCGATATAGTATTGTAGATAATTTGATTGAAACCATTCTTGCGACATTTAGCTTTGTGCTTATGATGGTTTTAAATTATTCTGCAGCTGCAACCGGAGTATTTAATAAAAATAAACTAGGAGTATTAAAGAAAGTATTAAGTATTGCGTTTATTTTGATACTTGCATACTTTATATATAGACAATGTAATTCGATTCTAAGTATTGTTCCATTTGAATTTATGATGATAGGCATTGTGGTTGTTTCACTACCAATACTTTTGGTTTCTAAATTTAATGTGGTGAGTGACTACTTTAAAAATGTAGCTCCTGAGCTATTAGGTTTTAAAGACTTTGTTGAAAAAGCAGAAGTACCACAATTGGAAAGATTGTCTATGGAAAATCCATCTTACTATTATGATGTCATTCCATATGCGATGGTCTTTGGACTTTCTGAAATGTGGACAAAGAAATTTAGTACGATTCCTTTGGCACAACCAGACTGGTATGATTCGTATTATTCAGATCCATATTCTTCTTATTTCTATTATAGAATGCTGACAAGAAGTATGTATGAACCGATTCATGAGAATTTATTAGATTATCAAACAGAACAAATGAAAAGTACAGCCGATAGCA
>ENA-OOXT01001506-OOXT01001506.1-human-gut-metagenome-genome-assembly--contig:-NODE-1506-length-14783-cov-2.342749_pt1 | contig 14783 bp, 12 predicted proteins | sample MGYA00241590_ERZ501349 | MGnify/ENA primary metagenome ERZ501349 (study PRJEB25962, sample SAMEA2042838) | human gut metagenome | biome: human gut; feature: human-associated habitat; material: faeces...
CGTTTTACCCTATTTTTTACGCAATCCTTATCCCGAACTCGCGTTATAAGGACAATGCGTCTCTTCGCACACTTAATCAAGTCGGATACGAAAGTGTATGCGTCATAAATTTGTCCATTGTAGAACACGCCCTGTTTCGGTTTTGCATTACCCTCGTCCAATCTGCGGAACACTTCTTCTATACGCTTGTCAGATTCTTGTAAGTGTTGTTGCATTTCTAATTGATGATACTCCATGGTTGAGAGACGTTGAAACACTTCGGCGTTATTCAGAAGAAAGTGCCGCATTGATGTGAAAGCTCGCATAATGCGAATGTTCACCTCAATTGCAGTATCAGAACGCAAAACGCTGCTAAGCATGGCAACTCCGTTTTCCGTGAATACATAAGGTCTGTATTTCATGTGCTGTCCACGTCCTTCGTTTAAGGTCGCAATTTGCGACCTTAAACATTCTTCCTTGGTCAATTGAAACATGAAATCCTCAGGGAATCGTTTGATATTACGTTTTACTTGCTCGTTAAGACGCTTTGTTTCAATACTATAAAGTGTGGCAAGGTCACGATCAAGCATAACTTGTTGCCCTCTAATTACCTTTATTAGAGACTCTATATTATCCATGACAGCCAACTGGTTGTTCTCGCTCTTGTCTGTTATATTTGCCATATTTATATCTATCTTCAAAATCACAAATTGTGTCCTTAAACGTATTGTTTTATAGCATGCAAAGGTGGTCCTTTTAGCCTTTAAACCACTATCGCACAAACCCTTTCTATGAAAAGAACATAAAATCATTGGTTTTATTGCGGTGATTGCACTCTTAGCCATCGCTTCACTCGTTGTACCGTGCTCACCCCTTACACCTGCTTAACCCTTATTATAATACGCAAATATACACAGTGAACTTCATTATAATGGGGGCATGGATTTTTGAAAGCGATAGAATCTATTTACAATGATATGCTGTTTAGAAGGCGTTGTGGTTGTCAGTTAAATCCTCTCCGTTTATGTTGCCATCTTGAACGCCATGCCCCTTCTCCATTTCTTTCCTGCAGAACTGGTTGCTTTATGCCATCGCGTAACAATATTTTTTACCACCTACTTACCATTAATAAGGTCCTCCTCATTCCGTCGGGTGCTTCTTCAACACCTTTTGGAATTGCCAGTAAAAGAGTGGGGCGGCGGTGAAGAGGCCGAGGGAGATGGCCAGGAAAATGCCCGTTGTCTTGAGATGGCAGGGGAATCCGAGGAAATATCCTGCTGGGATGTTGACTACGATGTAGCTCACGAAGGCAATCCACATCATTGACATCACCTGCGACGTGCCGCGGAGGGCGTTGGCGTAGCAAATCTGCATCGCATCGCCAAACTGATAGATGATGAGCGGCACGATGAGCGACACGGCGATGCCGACAACTGTGGGGTCGTGCGTGAAGAAGTGGATGAATGTGGGGCCGAGGATGAGGAAGGTGAGCGAGGAGAGCGTGGCCATGGCGCAGAGGATGTGCTGTCCGGCACGCGTGGCGAGGCGCACTTGGTGCCAGTCGTTCAACCCGACAAAGGTGGCCACGCGGATGCTCATTCCCGAGCCGAAGCTATAGTAGAAGAGGAAGCCGAGCGTTCCGATGGTGAGCATCACCTGGAAGGCGGCCAACGACGGGGCGTCAATCCAGCCTGCCATGATGCAGCTGAAGGTGAAAGCACCGCTCTCCATGCCCATCTGCAAACCGATGGGGAGTGATTTGGTGTTGACAAAACGTGTGGCACGCCACGATAGCGGAGTGGCGTTGAAACCAGTGCGGTAGGCGGTATAGCGCTTACGGAAGGCCACGACGGCAACGATGGCTAATGCCATGTATATGCGCGAGAAAAGTGTGGAGAGACCGGCACCGAGCAAACCGAGTTCGGGGAACGGGCCGACGCCGTAGATGAGCAGGACGTTGCCGACAATGTTGAGCGCGTTGCCCGTCAGGAGAATCCACATGCCGGTGGCGGTGTCGCTCGTGCCGTCGGTGAATTGGCGCACGGCATTGAAGAGGGCCACGAAGAGCATGGAGGTGCCGATGACGATGTAGTAGGGGCGGATGTGGGGCAGAAGTTGTGGCGGCTGGCCCATGCGGTCGACATAGAAATATAGCACGGTCATGATTGTGAGCAGGACAAGCGTGAAAAGTCCGTTGGCCATGAGCGCCTGCTTGAGCAGGCCGCCAGCTTCGCGTTTCTCGCCGCGGCTGCAATGGGCGCTGACGAGCGGTGTGAGACCGTAGCTGTATCCCATGATCAGAAAGGAAATGAGGTTGAACACGCTGTTGACAAACGATGCCGAAGCGAGGGCTTCCGTGGCGTAACGGCCCACCATCATCGTGTCGGCAAATCCCATGATGATGACGCCGATTTGTCCGATGGCAATGGGAATGCCCAGGCGAAGGGTGGCTTTGTAGTGGGGGAGTAGTTTAGACATAAGCTGTTGTGTTGGATGGTGTTTGGAGGAACGGCTGGCGCTGGAGGTTGGTAACGTCTGTCTGTGGAGTTGGCTGGCGTTGTGTGTTGGGAGATGCTGCCGCTGGACGTTTTGGCTGGAAGAACAGACTTTCCTGCCAGCATGTTTTTCTTTTCCATAAAAAGACCGCGCAACTCCGGCATGGCGCAGAGTCGCGCGGTCTTTTATGGCTTCTTATGATAGCGATAAAAGAATCGTTTCGTGGTGTATCTTAGTAGTGGGGGCGAGCGTGAGTGGTGTTTCTGCCCTCCTGCTTACCTATTTGTTCTCAGAGAGAAAGTCTTGAGCGTCACGCGTTGTCGCTTGTCGCCAAATTGCACCGTGAAGGTGACGAGGTCGCTCTTCAGTTTTGAGGGAGCGATGATTTCCACTTTATAGCGGAATCCCTTCTCTGGGGCCAGTTCGCTGACAATGGCTGTTGGCGAGATGATGACGCGGCGGTTGTCGCAGGTGATGATGGGCGCGATGTCGTACATCATGTTGTCGCTGCGGTTGTAGATGTCCATCGTGACACAGACACGCTCGTTGGGGTCCAGCCGTTGATTGTGGTTGGGGTCGATGAGTCGCACGTTGGTGACTTCCAGGTAAGACCATTGCGAGAGGCAGGCCGTGGCGCGTGAAGAGCGGCGCGACTGGTAGTCGTTGTAATATCCTTGGACGTCGACTGGCTCTTCGTATTCGTGGTTGGTATTGGCCTGACTGGTAATGGCTGCGCCTGCAGCTCCTCCAGCCACCATGCCGATGAGGCTGCCGACGTCAGAGCCTCGCGGGCCGCCGATGATGCCACCGATGCTGGAGCCCAGCATGCCGCCCATGCCGCTTCCTGTGGCAACGGCGGAGAACTGCGAATAGTTGCAGCCCGACAGCGTGAGGAGCAGGCACAAAGTGATGATGAGGGAGTGCTTCATCTTTGTTTAGGAGGGATTATCTTACGAGGATGACCAAGTAACGGCTCACGCTCCAGAAAGCATCGGGGTTGGTGATGCGCAGCGTGTAGTTCTCCTGCGCGTCTTTGTCAAGCGTGTAAGAACCGGCAGGGTGGCTCGTGAGCAATGTTGCTTTCTTAGAATAGAGAGGAATTTTCTGCGTGACGCGGATGTCGATCTTCGTGAAATATTCCTTGTTGAAGTTCGATGAGCGCATCACGTCGCCTCTTTCGAGAATGTGTTGCTCGCGAAGTTCCTTCTTCGTGCCAAACACGTACCATGCCGTGTGCAACTGCTGGTCTTGGCGCACCACGGTGCGTTCCTTCTCCTCGTTTTTCGTCGTGAGGTCTTCCACGTTGTCGCTCAGCTGGTCAATCTGTTCGCTCTGCTCTGCAATCTTGATGTCTTTCTCAGCCAGTTGCTTGCGCAGCTCTTCAATTTCGCGGCTCTTGCTTTCGAGCTGGCGGTTGAACTCTTCCACCATGGCTTCGTAGGCGCTTTTCGTTTCCTTGCTCGTTTGGCTCGCGTTTCTCAGCTGCTGCTGGAGGTCGGCGATGCGGGCGCGGTTGAGGCGCAACGTCTGCTGGATGAAAGCCATGTTCTCAACGATGACTTGCTGGTTGGGCGTTTCGGCGTTTTCTTGCGTCACGCGGCCTTCAGCTTCGTTGATTTGGCGGAAGCCTTCGCGAATTTGCTGGATGGTCTTTGCCAAGTCTTCCGATTCCGAATTGCTTTGTGCCAACACCCGTTGCAGGGAGTCGATGACTTCCTGTGAGCGGTCGGTTGTATTTTCCTTCTCTCGTTTCGACTGGCAACCGCCGAATGTCAGTGCTGCGGCAACCAGTGCAAGAATGGTGAATCTCTTAGTCATTGTGCTAATGGTATTTTAGTTGAAAATCCATCTGCCGGTCTTCCAAATGGTATGGTCACGCGCGTGGCGCGGAAGCTACCCGTTATTAATAGGAATGTATATCTGTACTTAGAAATGTGTCTACACAGAAAAGGCATGTACCAGCATGCGAAGAGCATGCGTCTTTTAGTAAGATATGTGTGGCCGGCAAAAGAGTTTTCTGGTATGTTATGTCGTTATTAGAAATCAGTTGTGGAATCTTCTTCTTCGCTGTCTTTCCGTGCGCGTTCGCGGCGTGCCTTGCGTGCCGACTGTTTGGCCGTTTCCGCGCCTTCAACAACGAGGACAAATTCACCGCGTGGGGCGTTTTCCTCAAAATGGTGGAGCACTTCGGCAATGGTGCCTCTGACGCTTTCCTCGTGCAACTTGGAGATTTCGCGGCAGGCCGACATGCGGCGCTCCGCTCCGAAAGTCTCGACAAATTGCGTCAGGGTTTTCACCACACGATAGGGCGATTCATAGAAAATCATGGTGCGCTCTTCTGTTTGTAGGCTCTCCAGGCGCGTGGCTCTGCCTTTCTTTTGGGGCAGAAAGCCCTCAAACGTGAAGCGTTCGCAGGGCAGGCCAGAAGCCACCAAGGCTGGTACGAAAGCCGTTGCGCCTGGCAGGCATTGCACCTCCACTCCGCGTGCCACGCAGGCTCTGACAAGCATAAAGCCAGGGTCGGAGATGCCGGGCGTCCCGGCGTCGGAAATGAGTGCCATCACTTCGCCTGCCGCCATGCGGGCGGCAAAGGCATCGGCCGTTTGGTGTTCGTTGAATTTATGGTGTGAACACAGCCGGTTCTTTATCTCAAAATGCGCTAAGAGGATGCCCGACGTGCGGGTGTCCTCAGCCAAAATCAGGTCGGCCTCCTTCAAAACTTTCAAGGCCCGGAGCGTGATGTCCTCCAAGTTTCCAACAGGCGTTGGCACTAAATAGAGCTTTCCCATGTTGCAAATATATAGAAAACTCAGGCAGGGAGCAAATAAACCGCCCTTTTTTTAAAATAGTTTTGATTTTATTTGGCGCTCTCTGAGGCTTGCACTACCTTTACACTCGTGTTTTTTACGGCATTGCCCGCCATGCGACAGCCTTGTCGGAGTTCCTTAGAATCTCTTCAAATTACTTAGAATCTCTCCTTATTAAAAAGATACATCATTGTGAAACCGATTACTTTCGACCGCTTTGCGCGAGGGCTTGTATTTGTTGCCGTGCTCTTCGCCGCCTACGGATGCTTCAGCTATCTGAGTCCGGTGCTTATCCCCTTCTTGGTGGCAGGCGTGGCCGCTTATCTGCTCAATCCCGTTTGCGATTTCTTCCAGCACACCTGTCGTTTGCGTTTCCGCGTGGTGAGTGTGTTGCTGACATTGGTGCTGGCCATTGGCGGCATTGTGGGGGTCTTGTGGCTCTGCATCCCGCCCATATTCGACGAGTGTGGCCATCTCAGTGTGGTGTTGCGCCATTATTTCGAGTCTGAGGCCGACAATGAGTCGGTATCGTACGTTGTGCGCAATTTTTTCAAGGAGGGCGCTCGGAGCACCAATCTCATGTCGTTTGTGGAGTCAGACGACTTCCGCGCCGTGTTGAAAACTGCCCTTCCGCGCCTTTGGAACCTTCTGATGTCGACAGCCGGTCTCGTGGTCAGCTTCGTCTCCTCCTGCATCGGCTTGCTCTACCTCTTCTTCCTGTTGCTCGACTACAATCGTTATGCCAAGATATGGATTACGTTCGTTCCGCACCGCTACCGCCCCTTCGCGCGGCAGTTTTTCAACGACGTGACCTTCTATCTCTGCGGCTATTTCCGCGGCCAGCTACTCATTGCTTTGAGCAACTGCGTGCTTTTCACGTTGGGCTTCTTCCTCGTGGGTTTCCCCATGCCCATCGCTTTAGGCTGTTTCATCGGTATCATCAGTTTCGTGCCATACTTGCAGGTGGCTGGCCTCCTGCCTTGCGCCGTATTGGCCCTGTTGCGCACCGCTGAGACCGGGCAGAACTTCTGGCTGCTCATCGGCGGCGCCCTCGCCGTTTACCTCGTTGTGCAAATCATCCAAGACGTCATCGTCACGCCGCGCATCATGGGCCGCATCATGGGCCTCTCGCCCGCCATCATCCTCCTTGCCCTCTCCGTCGGCGCCTTTGTCGGCGGCATCGGCGGTTTGATAGTGGCGCTGCCAATCACCACTTTGGCAATGGCCTATTATAAGCGCTACGTGGTGAAAGAGCCCGATGTCGACCTTCCCTGCGGCGAAAAAGCATAGGGGAGGTGCAGGAGATGTGATAATCGAAATATGCTCGGTCATCTGCTTAAAAAATAAATGGCAGTCTTACTTATTGCGCACGTATGGGGTGATGTGTGCGTTTTTTTTACTACCTTTGCGCGGTATAAGACGAATGCAAAACCCGTTTAGGCGGGAATGGCGTTCGAAACCATTATAGCAAAACTCAATAATTATATACAAACGACTATGAGTGAACAACTAAAGAAAGTCAAAGACCTCGTTGAGCGTCGCCAAAAGGCACGCCTCGGCGGTGGCGAAAAAGCCATCGAGAAACAGCATGCCAAGGGCAAAGCTACAGCGCGCGAACGCATTGATTTGCTGCTCGACAAAGGGTCGTTCGAAGAAATGGATATGTTCAAGCTCCACCGTTGCCACGACTTCGGTATGGAGAAGAAGCACTTTTATGGTGACGGTGTCGTGTGTGGTTCTGGTACCATCAACGGCCGTCTCGTTTACGTTTTCGCACAAGACTTCACCGTCAACGGCGGTTCGCTCTCTGAGACGATGGCCGAGAAGATTTGCAAGGTGATGGACCAGTCGTTGAAGATGGGTGCTCCTTGCATCGGTTTGAACGATTCAGGTGGTGCACGTATTCAGGAAGGTGTGAACGCTTTGGCTGGTTTTGGAAACATTTTCCAGCGTAACATCGAAGCCTCTGGCGTTGTGCCTCAAATCTCAGGCATCTGCGGTCCTTGTGCTGGTGGTGCTGTTTATTCTCCTGCCTTGACCGACTTTGTCGTGATGCTCGAAGGCGTGAGCTACATGTTCCTTACCGGTCCGAAGGTTGTCAAGACCGTGACGGGTGAAGACGTGACTCAGGAAGACCTCGGCGGTGCTGGCGTCCACTCAACTAAGAGCGGTGTTTGCCACTTCACGGCCAAGACCGAAGAAGAGTTTGCTGGCCTTATCCGCCGTTTGCTCTCATACATCCCTCAGAACAACATGGAGCGTGCTCCCCGCGTGGAATGCACCGACCCGATTGACCGTAAGGAAGACAGCCTGAACGAAATCATCCCCGACAACCCCAACATGGCTTACGACATGTATAAAGTGCTGGGTGCCGTTGTCGACAACGGTGAGTTCCTCGAAGTTCAGCGCAACTTTGCCCGCAATATCATCATCGGTTTTGCCCGTTTCAATGGTCAAAGCGTAGGTATCGTTGCCAACCAGCCGAGCGTTTATGCCGGTGTGCTTGACTGCAACGCCTCAAGAAAGGCTGCCCGCTTCGTTCGTTTCTGCGACTGCTTCAATATTCCAATCGTATCGTTTGTTGACGTGCCGGGCTTCTTGCCGGGAACAGGTCAGGAATACAACGCCGTCATCGACCACGGTGCGAAATTGCTTTACGCTTACGGCGAGGCCACTGTGCCCAAGGTGACTGTCACCCTCCGCAAGAGCTATGGTGGTTCACACATCGTGATGGGTTGCAAGCAGCTCAAGGCCGACCTCAACTACGCTTGGCCTTCTGCAGAAATCGCCGTTATGGGTGCCAGCGGTGCTGTGGCCATCCTCAATGGCAAGGCTGCCAAGGAACAGGCCGATCCGAAGGCCTTCTTGGCAGAAAAGGAGAAGGAATACAACGACCTCTTCACCAACCCATACAAGGCAGCCGAATATGGCTATGTTGACGACGTTATCGAGCCGCGCAACACGCGCTTCCGCGTTTGCCGCGCCTTGGCTCAGTTGGAAAACAAGCGCGAAACGCGTCCTGCCAAGAAACACGGCAACATTCCATTGTAATCAAGTGAAACACGCAGTTCAATGAAAACATTCAAATATACCATTGCCGGTCATGCCGTGACAATCCGTCTCGACGAGAAGCAGGGCACGATTGCCGACCTCCTTGTTGACGACAAGCATCCGGCTGTCGACGACAAAGAAATGCCAGTCATTGCGGCTGTCATCTCTCTCGCCCTCATCGAATACGATGTGGCTGTTGTTCACGACGACGAACCAGGCATCATCACCTTAGCGCCTCAGAGTTCGGGTTGGGCCAATCCTTCCCAGCTGATGGCATCATTGTAATATAGTAAATAGGTAAACATGAAACAATATAAATATAAGGTCAACGGCGCACAATATGACGTCACCATCGACAGCATCGTTGGCAACATTGCCAAAGTGGAAGTCAATGGCATTCCCTTTGAAGTTGAAATGCAGGGTTCTTCTCTCGTAGAGGAAGACCTCCCCACTCAGGTGGCCGATGAAACTGCTGCTCCTGCAGTTGCCGCTGCTCCTGCAGCCGTTGAGGCCGCTCCTGCCGCAGGCGCTCCCGGTGCTGGTGCTCCAGTGAAGGCTCCGCTTCCCGGTGTGGTTGCCAAGATTTTGGTCAGCGTCGGACAGGCTGTCAAGAAGGGCGAAACCGTTCTCGTGCTTGAAGCCATGAAGATGGAAAACAACATCACAGCTGAGGCCGATGGTAAAATCACCGGCATCTGCGTTGCAGCTGGCGACAGCGTGATGGAAGGCACCACGTTGGTGACGATTGGCTAATCAGACAACATCAAATAAAAAAGAGGACATCCGTCAGGGTGTCCTCTTTTTTGTTGGTGCTGCACAACGAAGTGTAGCACCAGTTATTAAGTTTCTTTGCGGTAGTCGAAAAGACCACGTACCGCTCTGCCCGTTATTAAGTAGGTGTTCAGAATTAGTTTATATTGAATTGTCGTATTATTTTGTTCCTACAGCTGTCTTGAAGAAGGAGCGTAGCGGGCTACGTGACTGATGAAAGACAGTTGTAGGGGCAAAAGAATGCGGCAAGGCAATATTAAACTGGCTTATCCCTACATGGATAGTATAAACTAATTTTGAACACCTACTTACAACTCGTTGGAGCCGACCGTAATGTCGTGTTCGATGCCAGTCTGGTCGCCCTTGTAACGGTAAACGATGTCCGTTCCCGTTTGTGAGCATAAATGAATTAGTTGGGCGTTCGACGCGTCACCCTGTGCGCTTGTTTTCAATTCGTTGATAATGGCGGCCTTCACGTTGGCAATCACTTCGTCGTTCCATGACGCAAGCGGCACTTGGTTCTCGTCGACCTCGTAGATGTAATAGAGCGAACCGTTAGAGAGATACATGTCGGTCATTGTGATACCATTGCCGAGGTCCATCGGCAACAAGTTTTTCCCTGTTTCAACGGAAGATTTCAGCGTTGCTAAGTTGGAAGACGTCTCGCTCTCCTCGTCGGCAGAACTGTCGTCGGAAGCGTTATCGGCGCTGTTGAGCTTTGAGCGGATTTCCTTGGCTGTGAATTTAACTGTGATTTGTTTCTTCGAGCGCTTGAAGTCCATGACAAACTTCAGTCCCATCTCTTTTTTCAGCAGGAGGTCGAGGATTTCCTTTTCTTCGCCGCTGAAACGGCTGATGGCATTCAGTATCTGGTTTGCGAGCTCCTTTTTGAGCGACGCGTAAATCTCATCGGGAAGCATGTACGATTGCTCGCTGTAATCGAAGTAGTAAGTCAGATAATCCTCCTCCAGTTCCAATTTGGCAATCTGGATTTCTGGGCTTACCACAATCGGGCATTTCTCGTTGACACCTTCAACGGTTTTCTCCAGCAGTTTTTTGTCGCTGTCTTGGCAGCCAGTCAGGCCGAAGGCCAAGAAGCAAAGCATGGCAACCATGAATTGGTTGAGACTGAGAGACCATTTGTTTTTTCGGATTTCTTTCATAATGGCTAATGACGTTTGTTGGTTTGTAAATAATAGATAATCTAACCCCACGCAGATTCGTGTGGGAATTTATGGATGTCTTCACAAAAGAGGGCACCGTTATTGTTTCTCGTTTGCGGGCTTGAACATGAACGGGCATTGCGGAGGTTTGCGTTGCGGTCGTACCTATAAAAACCAGTCAGCGTCATGCCAGGCGGATCAGAAATCGCCGCCGCCCCAACCGCCGCCACGGTTGCCGCCTCCCATTGGGCCATTCATCTGGCGCATTTGTTCGAAGCGCAGGCGCATTTCCTGTCGGCGTTGTTCTTCGGCTTTCTTTTCAAGCTCGTAAATTTTGGCAATCTGCTCCGGCGAGAGATATTCGGCATAGATGGCCGCATATTTTTCGCGCAGGGCCTTCGTCTTCTCCTGCATATCCGCCATTTTCTGCTTCATGTCCGCCGACGGTTCTCCGTGGCGCACCATTCGCTGGCGCGTGTTCATTCTTCTTGCATTGACGCTGTCTGGAGCGGCAGGCGCACCAGGGGCCATCGTGTCGGGCGGTGCTGGCACGCTATCGGTCGGAGCTCCCATTTGGCGCGGCGGACGCTGTTGACCGTCGTTTCCGCGGCGGTTACTTCTTCTGCGGTCTCTGCGCTCCTTGTGGTCTTGGGGTTCCATGCTGCGGCGCAGCAGTTGCAGTTCCTTTTGATATTCCGTGTAGGTAGCCACAAACTTTTTCGTTTCCGCTTTCTTCAGTTTGAGGCCCTTGGCAATCGACGTGCCTTGCGTCTTTGCCATTTCCTCAACCGACATGCGTTGCGGGCCACCTTCACCGCCGAATGGGGCGCCTTCGCCACCGAAGAACTGTGCCGAAGCATTGACAGAACAGAAGGCGATGGCCACAGCCATGCCCAGAGATTTGATGATTTGTTTCATATTCTATTCGCGTTAGTTGTTATTGATGATGCCGCGAAATTAATGAGAAACCATCTTTCCGTCAAGCCTTTGCCGCGGAGATTGCAAATGTGTTCAACGAACGGGCAATTCTTTCCCACGAATGGCCAACGCGTGTGTGAAGAGCAGGCGTTTCTCACCGCCGTGAAGCGTTGCGGAGGAAAGTCCTCATTTCTTTTTAAACCGCGAGAGCAGAAACTCTATACATTCGCGGAAGACCACCACGCGCAAGGCCAACATCATTCCGACGTAAACCGCCAGTGCAACGGCAATCTTAACAATGATTGCCACGTAGATGCTGGCAAAGAACGTCGACACCCAATAGGCCGCCGTCATAGTCAGTGCGGCGCAGAGCACGAAGGGCGCGATGTCGAAAACAGCCTGCCAAAGCCGCAGGCCGATGAGCCTTTCCACAAAGAAATGCCAGACGGGCAGCCACAGAATGCCGAGGATGACATAGACCGTCACCATCGTTTCAACGCCGTAGGGGTAGAGCAGTAGGAGGGCGGCCATTTGCAGGAGGCAGAGCCCGATGGTGTTCCAGAGGAAAACGTTGCTGCGTCCTTGGCTGATGAGGAAGTTGGAATAAAACGAGGCAATGGGTACGAAGGCACCGCCCACGCAGAGAATCTGCATCAGCCGCGCACTCTCAATCCATTTGTCCGTGATGAGGATGGTGATGAACTCTGGCGCGATGAGCGCCAGTCCGAAGAGCGCCGGACACGACACGAAAGCCGTGAAGCGCAGCATCTTCCGAAAGGCGCGTAGTTGTCGTTCGCGGTCGTTCTCGAGGCGTGCAAACACAGGTTGGGTCACGCCCCAAAGCGTACCGTTGAGAAACGTGTAGCCGATGCCCGTCCATTTGTTGGCCTGATTGTAAAGGCCCACCATGCGTTCGCCGTAGAGACGTCCGAAAAACACGGAGAAGAGGTTGTTGTTGATGCCCGTGAAGAGATTCGTGAGCAGCAGTTTCGAACTGAAACCTATCATGCCACGCAGCGGTCGCAGGTTGATGTGCATAGAAGGGCGCCAGCCGCTGAAATACCAGCTGAAGAACGTCATCATGGCGCAATAAACGATGTTCTGGATGGCGATGCCCCAGTAGGCAAAGCCGTTCCATGCCAGCGTCACGCCCGTCACGCCCGAGGTGAAGAGGGCCGCGAGCGACATCCAGGCCGTTTCTTTCACGCGCAGATTCCTGAAGAGCACGGCACGCGGCGTGGTGCCCCAACTTGCAAACACGAAGTTGAGGAACGAGAGTCGCGCCAGCGGCACGAGTTTGGGTTGGTCGAAGAAATCAGCAATGAGCGGCGCACAGAAAAATAGGATGACGTAGAGCACGGCGCCACAGAGGACATTAAACCAGAAGACCGCGTTATAGTCTTCCTGCGTGATGTCTTTCTTGCGGTTGAGCGCCGAGATAAAACCGCTCTCCTGCAGGGCGCCCGCCAGGAGCGAGAAGATGGTGAGCATGCCCACCATGCCATAGTCGGCCGGCGAGAGCAGGCGGCCCAGAAATATGCCAAACACGAGGTTGAGCACCTGTTGTCCGCCGTTGTTGATGCCGCCCCAAAGAATTCCTTTGGCGGTTTTTTCTTTTAGGTTTTGTTCTGCCACGTTGATAGGGTGTTAAGCCGGTGTTCAGAATAATATAGGAAGCGCTGACCACCTATTTAATGTAGACAGGTACTATAATCCGAAGTTATAGTACCTGTCTTATAAATTAGAAGCAATTCGGGGAAGTCCCCCTCTGCTTCAATCTGCTTATGTAAGGAAAATCATCAGGATAACCTGTGCAACGATGATACGCAGGAACATCGTCAGCGGATAAACCGTTGAGTAGCCCACAGCGGGAGCATCGTTGTTAGCCGTTTGCGTAGCGAAGGCCAATGCGGGAGGGTCTGTGTTGCTACCTGCTATCAAACCCATCAGGGTGAAGTAGTTCACTTTGCAGTAGAAACGGGCTATCATACCGATTATCAACAAGGGGATAACAGTTATCAGGAATCCATAGCCTACATACAGTAATCCGCTACCTTCTACTACTGTTTGTACAAAATGCTCACCAGCTTCTATACCGACACTGGCAAGGAAGAGAACGATACCGATTTCACGAAGCATCAGGTTGGCGCTCATGGTGGTGTAGGTCACCAGATGGAAGTGGGTGCCGAAACGGCCGATCAGGATCGCCACGATCAGCGGGCCGCCCGCCAGCCCCAGTTTGACCGGCTGCGGGACGTTGAGCAGCGGAATCGAGCCGAGCAGCACGCCGAGGGCGATGCCGACGAAGATCGTGACGAGGTTCGGCTCGCGCAGTTTTTTCATCGAATTGCCCAGCAGGTCGGCCACTTGTGCGATCGCCTTCTCCGAGCCGACGACCATCACGCGGTCGCCCACCTGCAACTCCATGCCCTGATAGGGAATCAGATCCACGCCGGCGCGGTTGACGCGGGTGATGTTGATGCCGTATTTGGTGCGCAGGTGCAGGTCGGCGAATTTCTTGCCGTTGATCGAAGGTTTGGTGATGAGGATGCGCCGCGATACGAGCTGGCTGTCGAGCGATCCCCACTCTTCGAAGGGCATGTCGATGATGTGACCCAGAAAGGCGGTGATGGCGTCGGTATCCTCCGATGAGCAGACGATCAGCAGCTTGTCGCCGATATGCAGGCGGCTGTCCTGCGTGGCGACGGTGATATGGTTGTCGGCGTCGGCGATCCGCGAAATGACGAACGAGCGGTTGATAAGCTCCTTCATCTCGCCCACCGTCCGGCCGTCGAGTACGGCGTTGGTGAACTGGACCGATATTTTGTCGGCGTATTTCTTGTGTTCGTTGCTCATCGCCGCCAGCGCCTCGTCCTCCTTCTCGAAACGGATGCGCAGCGCATAGCGGATGAAGATCATCGAGAAGATGATGCCGATGACGCCCAGCGGATAGGCTACGGCATAGCCCAGTGCGATCGAAGGGTCGTTGATCCCCGAAGCGTCGCTGTAAGCCTGTTGTGCGGCGCCCAGTCCCGGCGTGTTGGTCACGGCGCCCGACAGGATGCCGACCATGGTGGGGATCGGTGTATCGGTGGCCAGATGCAGCGCATAGGCGGTGGCGACACCCAGTACGACGATGAGCGACGCCAGTCCGACGAGCTGCATACCGCCGTTCTTGAACGACGAGAAAAACCCGGGCCCGACCTGCAACCCGATCGAAAAGACGAACAGGATCAGGCCGAACTCCTTGATGAAGCTCAGCACGCCGGGGTCGATCGTCATGCCGAAATGGCTGGCTGCGATGCCGACGAAGAGAATCCACGTCGTCCCCAGCGAAACGCCTCCGATCTTGATTTTCCCCAGCAGGATTCCGACGGTGATGACCAGCGCCAGAACGAAAATGGTGTGCGCCAGCGTATCGCCGAAAAAGAGGTTGTACAACCAATACATACCGTAACGAGATTAACCTATGACGAATTTTCGACAAAGGTAGTACTTTATTGATACTAAAAAAAATTAATAACAGAATTTTTCGAACAACGGAACCAGCAGTGCCGTGACGATTCCCATCAGCGCCATCGCCAGTCCGCTGAGCGCG
>ENA-OOXT01001507-OOXT01001507.1-human-gut-metagenome-genome-assembly--contig:-NODE-1507-length-14777-cov-3.703913_pt1 | contig 14777 bp, 14 predicted proteins | sample MGYA00241590_ERZ501349 | MGnify/ENA primary metagenome ERZ501349 (study PRJEB25962, sample SAMEA2042838) | human gut metagenome | biome: human gut; feature: human-associated habitat; material: faeces...
CATCACCTCTTCACCGGAATAGAAGTCCGGCACTTCATCGGTTACCTTTTCCCTTCAAGATAAATATACAATATAACAACCTCATTATAAATGATATAAAATCGCATAGTGATATATGGGTAACAAAACAGAAACAATATGAATTATTAAATGCAACTTAATCTATTTTGCGTTATTATTGGATGAGACAGAGATGCTGTTATAGACTCTTGGTCGTTATTATTACGTTTAGTTTGCAAGTCTTTATATAAAAAACTTTCCCCGACAAAACCGTAGTTTGTCGGGGAAAATATGAGATAAATAAAACTTAATGTAACAGGATCAATTGGACTTTCTTACGGCAGCACGCATTTTATGCGGCACCATTCTGTCTTCCGAATTCAGGGTTCCGTCGGGAGTGTATTTATAAGCATTTGTATTGTCACTTAGGGCAGTTGAACTCCAATACTCGCCTTCCAACGGTTCATCGCCTTCAGTCAGGCCTGCTTTCAAGGAAACTTGTTCGTTGCTTGCCGGAAGATACCAGTGGATGGCATTTACATCAATCACTGCTTCATAGTAGCGTATGGTTTCTCCTTCCACTGTTTCTTCTCTAAGTTCCTTTTGAAACTCGTTTTTCATGGCAATACGGCGGGCAGCAAACTGGTCGACAGGAATACTGCCATGGGAATCATTGATTACATTTTCCGTAAAATCACCGACCGCATTGTCACGTAGTATGTTTTCTATGGCAGAAACCTGTCCAATGTTCTTGAAACCATACAGATTACGAGTATTGGTAAGTCCGTCATCGGAAGTGACCAAGTCTCCGATTGCATTAAAGTTGGAATAATTGATTGTTACTGTTGTCTTTATTGGAATAAACAACAAAAAATAATCTATCTCGACTGTTACATACGCACTTGCATCATACTGACTTATCATATTGTTGGCTATAGACTCAAAAACGATTGCTCCGAACACATCCCGCAAAGAAGGGTTTCCTGTAAATTTGGGAGCTGCAGTGAAAGTAACTTTCCTATCCCACGCGAATCCGAAAGGATAGGTGAAGGTCTTCGAGCCGTCTTCCTCCCAGCGGTGGTCTTCTTCGAATCGTTCGTATCCGGCATTACCGCTCCATGCGGGACAGTATTGGGTAACGGCCTTCTGTGCGCCCGCGATAGACGTTCCGGGATAGGTCAGGGTTATGTTTGCCGTACGGTTTGCGTCTGTTAGATTTTCATCATAATAAGCGTACAGCGTCATGTTGCCGCTTCCGCTGAATGTCTTGTTTCCGCGTTCCGAGCGAATCCAATATCCGCGACGTCCCAAAGGTCTCTCTTCCGGCTTGCTGGTATCGTATGACCAGTCTGTGAAGGTCAGCCAGTCCACATCGGAAGACAGTACCCAAGGACCATCAGCCTCAATAGTTATTTCTTGAATATCCACGTGAGCATCCACTTTGTCGTTTTCACATGTAATGGACATATCGTAATCCGGCGTGATGGTCAGCTTGTAGGTGACGGTCTTTCCTTTCGGCCATTCCATGCCTGCGATGGAGGCTTCGAGTGTGCGGTCTTTGCCCGCCACATTGTCGCTGAACTCCACCTTTACCTTCGCGCCATCCGGCAAGGTCTGCGGCAGCATCATGAACGTACCTTCGGTAGCGGTGATTTCCGAGCCTTCCGTTTCTCCTCCGGTCATGCCCTTATCCAATGTCTGCGTGAAACTTTTTGAGTCACTTGTCAGACTCCATTGCCCTGTCGCCATGTCATAGCTTCCAGCATATTTGACACCTTCCAGCGATACGCTTTTGATGGTTCCCGGCTGCATCTGTGCCCCGGTCACGAAGCGTACGGCGGTACATATATGGTCGAAGGCGAGTGGAACAACCTTATTGTAGTTTCCGATAATCTCTTCGGTGGTTGCCACGACAATGTCCTGCTGTGCGGCAGCATCTTCCGGAACTGTATAACTTAAACTTGTATTTGCAGGATCGGCGGGAACAGTTAACCCGTCAGTTCCGTTCGGTGACCATGCATAAAACCGGAGGGTATTGTCTTTTCCCGGCCAGTAATAAATCCGGTCGCTGCTCCAGACATTGCCTTCCGTTTTGGTGATATCCTCATTCATATAGAACTTTTCAACCGAAGTCCCGTCTTTTTTCTTCCAATAGGCAAGGACATGGAATGAATCGAAATTCTCTGCCGTAACCGGTGTACCGCGTGTGATTACCTGACTTTCAGCAGATGCGGATGACTCGATGCCGTCGGATACAATGGCACGTACACAGAGCGTATCTGCAGAATCCTGCGATCGCAATACAAACCGTTCGGCAGTATATCCTTTCTCGCTGCCCGAAACATTTCCTCTTGTCTGTACATTTCCATCGGATGTAATCCCAAAGCAAATATTGTCGCATGCATATCCGGAGCCATTGCCGTTGTCTACGGAAATATCCTCTTTACTGCATGAAAAGAACAATGCACATGACAGCAACGCCATCATGCCACTTGCCATAAAACCAGTCTTTTTCTTATATCCGTCCATTATCTCTTACTTTGTTTACTTGTTTCTTACAGGACATCCGTCCTGTATATTGGTGAGTGTAAGGGGAACATTCAACCCCTTACACCCTGTTGATTATTGTCTCTTCGCTGAAATTGTCATTTCATGCAGACAATACGTGTCATGTGCCGATTGCGTAATCAGTTACCAGCCTCGGGAATATCCACTGTCGGCTCACCACCATCAGTCCAACCGCTGACGCTCGGGTTAAATTCAATCGGTGTCAGAGGCTGTTCAGGATCGACGTTCGCCATAGTGATGGTTGCCTTGAAATCATAGCAGTAACCAAGTTTCAGTTCCACGCCTGAAATTTCGACTGTATGTTCATATGTATCCATAAGTGCATCTCCATCATATACCTTAACCGTGAAGGTTGCTGTATACTTCTTTTCGGCTGCTGACGGAATCATCAGCATTTCATTGTAGGTTTCAGCCTGAACACCGTTAGCAATTACATCAGCATCGGTATCTGTACCATCGGCAACTACATTGCCGAACGCCAAAGGCTGTATGCCGACCTGATCGCTCCAACCGTTTGTCGTTCCGACGGTAAGTGTACCGCTTGCCCATCCGTTGGTGATATTCACATTCTCGACGGTCATGTTATAGCCTGCGCCCAAACCGTTTTCAAATGAGAACTTCACTTTCGCCAACTGGTGGTTGAACGTCAGAGCGACCGGTTGAGGATCAGCAAGAAAATCAGCATTAGCTGTAACTTGATCGGGTGCAGCGTAAAGCAGGTCGGTAGTACCATTGTTGGTGAAATTGACGGTCATGTCAACTTTGTCACCATTGAGTGTCGCACTGGTAGCGGTAACAGATGAAGGAGCGATGGCACCGAATGTGTAAACATGGTCTTCAAACCAATATACAGGATTCTGATAGCTCCAAGTTCCACTTTCATTGGTTACTTCTGTTCCATCAAAAACCTTGTCTGTGTTTGAGAATCCGTATACACGGAAATTCTGCAATGTACTTGTCGTAAAACTTGGATCCACAATGCTGCGGGTTCCGTTGTTTACAAATGCATTGGTAAAACTGATAGCCTTTGATTTAGGCATCTCCACAGTCTCATCCTTGCTGCAGCTTGCCAGCATGGCGGCAGCAGCGAGTCCCATTAAAAATAACTTTTTCATACTCAATGAATTTTAATTGATTAGTGAAATAATTGGTTAATTTCCTTATTAAAAAATTATATCGACATCTTCATATTCGCCCCAGTCGTTGATGTCCACATCAAATCCGGAGCCGCCCTCCATACCGTCCTCATCGGAAATTTCAATGCCGCTTACCGTTATCACACCGCCCTGCGGCTGCGTGGCGACCTGATCGGTCACATCAAAATCGAATGAAAGGATTTTTCCGTTCTTCAGTCGCACTTCAAGGTTCAGTCCGTAGCGGCGGTCTGCCCGTGTAGTGTAGTGCTCGTTGGGATAGTCAGGTATTCCGAAGGAATGTACCAAAGCCTGTACACCGAAATCCTGCAATGTACAGTCATAGAGAATTGTCGCAGCTTCTTCGGACGTACGTCCGCTGTTCATCCATACGGCTTCGGCCATACCTGCCAGTGCACCGCGTGCCAATGCCACATATTCCAGTCCGTGGCTGAACTCGTAACGCACCAGATAGGTGAACACCAGCGGATGCATGGTGACGGGCAGCACGTCCGTTTCCATCTTGCGTTCCGCCGTATAGGATTCCATGTAGTTGCCGTAAAGCATATCGGGTGCATTTACCGTATTCTCTTCGCTGTCCTCCATATAAGAGTTGCCGATGTACGATGAACGGCTTCGGGTACGGGTCGTGGCACGCGCCTTTGAATAGGACTGCATGTCGTCAAAGACGATGTATTCCGTGTCGTTGTTGTAGAACAGAAGGGAATGTTCTCCGGGACGCATCTGTACGATGTCGCCTTCCGCAGCGATATTCACCACATTGTTGGTGCCGTCGGTATTGTATACCTGTACGCGCAATCCTCCGGGTGTGCCGGGGCGCAAGGCATCGTAATCCATACCGAATCCATTCCACAAGGAACTGTTTTCCCAGTCAGTTCCGCCTTCGCAGGTATATTGCCATTCCTTCTCATAGGTGGCCTCTATGCGCACATTTGACTTGGGTGCATGTTCATCATGATTGAAACAAAGTTCCTTATGTTCGCATGAGGACAATGTAACAACTATCCCTGCCATAAGGGAAATATATTTTGTCGTCCTTTTCATTTTATGCCTCCTTTCCTGTTGTTGGTGTTTCCATGTCCGAGCAGCCATACCAGTGATATTTCCGCCTTGGTAGGGCCGAACCAATGTCTTTGCTTGGTAGCCTGCCATACGTCATGTCCGTCAAGAGGAGTGTATTCGTAATATTTTCCACCCCAGTAGCCCACACCGATTGTGAAATCGATATTCAATCTCTTTGCTATGGGTAGGGAATAGCCGTATTCCACACCTGCGGCATAGTTCGCATTGTTCCAAAGCGTCTGTCCGGGTTCTCCGCCCATATATCCTTTGCCGCCCCATTCGAAGTCATATGTGAAAACCTGTCCGTATATGCCTATGTGATGTCCAGTCAGCGGTTTTTCCTCAGCTTTCCTGCCTATCCACTTGCGTACGGCAATGTCTCCGCCATACACGCGCCAGTAGCGGTGCCTGTCGCTTATGTCCCACCATCCGTACACCCAGTTTCCACCTACCGACCAGTTTCTTCCCAGATAGAACTCGACTCCGATGTTCGGGACGGCCAGTACGTCATAGAGCATGTTGGTCTTGACGGACATGTAGAAAGGTTTCTTTGCTTCCGGCTGCGAAACGGGCTTCGGCATAGCCACATCCGTATTCGTCTCGGGGACAACTGTCGTCGTATCAACGGCCGGTTCCTGCAGAGGTTCGGTTTCGGGAACCTCCGCTACAGGCTTTTGCCGTACCGTCACAAATACGACACTGGCATTGCGCACCTGCGGGAAGAAATGATCAAGCATATAGTACCATGTACGACCGTACTGCAGTTCCATCAGATGTTTCTTTCTGCTGTCAATAAGGACACCCTTGTCGTCATAGGTAAACTCAGGGACATTGCGCAACACATCCACAGCCTCCTCCTTATGCGGCATGTCGGATTGTTCCACTAGCTGCGCCAGCCTTTCCCATGCGATGGCATCATCGAATCGGGTGATGATGCTGTCCGGCAGGGATACGTTTTTGCGTACATACTGTTCCAGCTCTGTACGACGTTTCCCCGCCAAATTTTTGTTGATTTTGAATGAGCCTTCGGGTGAGGCTGCACCGCAGAAAGACACTTCCACCAAATTGAGCGTGGTGTCATTTCTGACATTTTTCAAATACGTGATAATTTCCGACAGGCGCGCGGCATTGTCGCCATAATCCGCGTCCAAAGTGCTGTTACCGACAGGGAATCCGACACAGATTTCCTTTCGGTTATCCTGTCCGAACATTTGCGTACATCCGAACAGCATGACGGCCAATACTATAAGACTCTTTGTATGCATTATAACTCATTTTTTATCTCCCTCTTACCAAGAAAGGGATTGGTATGTAAGAATTCTGAATATCAGTTGGTTTTGTCTTATTTTGAATGAATTATGCTTAACATCTTCATGTTTTTCGGCATGAAGATGTATTTTTCTATAAAGAATTCTTTGCTATGTATTCTTTTTCATACCTTTGTAGCAATTAATCCCTTTCTTGGTAAGAGGTGGTATATTTTGCCTGATGCCTTATTCCAATTTTTTTAATATCAATTTGTTGGCATTATCTATCATTGAGTTGTCCAGCGAAGCGAGATAGATACGTGTTGTAGTCTCCGAGTCGTGTCCCATCCCCTCACTGATGACCGATAATGGAATGTTCTGACTTTTGGCAATACTTGCCCAAGAATGACGTGCCACATACATTGTAAGTCTGGACTGTAGTCCGATCAGTTTGGATATGTCCTTGAGTTTGTTGTTGACCAGACGGAGTGCATTCCGATACACTAATCTTTCATTTGTCTCTTTTTTGATGATCGGCAACAGATAAACATTACCGGTTACCGGATATTTGTCAATAATCTCTTGCATGGATTTTTCCCACCGGATGAACAGCATCTGTCCCGTCTTGCGTCTGCGGTAGGTAAGGATGCCATTCTGCAAATCCGTCTTTTTCAGGTATGCCATATCTATGAATGACATTCCCCGGGTGTAGAATGAGAAAAGAAACATGTTCCTTGCAAAATCAAGGGAAGGGTTGGAAGACAAATCCAATTCCTTGATTCGCCTGATGACTTTTATAGAGACAGCACGTTTGACTGTCTTGTCTATTCCGGTATAGACATGTCTGAATGGATAGCGCTGTGAAGTCATTCCCTTTTCGACTGCCCGGTTGTACACGGCACGGAGAATCCGGTTGTAAAAGGAAACGGTATTCATGACAACATTTCTCGATTTCAGACTGGCTTCGTATTCCGCCATCAGCTCAGCATCCATTTCATCCAATGAAAGGTCATCACCGTTCCGAAAGTGTTTGAAACTATGAAGAGCGGTTGTATAATTCTCCGCTGTACGATCCTTCCCCAACCGCTTCAATTGAAATATCACCTCTTCCATGAACCGGAAGAAAGTTTTTCCATTTACCGTTTCCTGATACCGGCATACGATGTCGTCTGCCGTAATTACACGGTTGTCACAATTGCAACTATCTATGATTTTATCTAAAAGTTCCATATCCCGACGTATCTTTTGCAAGAGTGTCCGGACAATTTCTGCACGTCCGTTTTCAGGAACGATCACAAGTCTTGACTGTTTTTCATCCCATTCATCGGGGAATACCTTGTATTCCGTTGTGATTTGCCTGACGATACGGCGGTGAGTTATAAAATAGACGATGGTGCCCGGACGGTCTGCGACCGTTGACGGGCGGAATTTTAATTTTACTGTTGCCATAACTGTACTTTTTTTAATGTTTCTGTCTATAAAATGTATAGGCAACGGCAGCAAGAGTCAGGACAATGAGTATGGAATACAAAAACACCAGTTCGGTCAGTATGTCGGAATGAATCAATTTCCGGTTGGCAAAAATGACCAAAGCAAAGAATACGGAAAGTAGTATCAGTAATATAACCATGCAAGAGAAAACCGCCTGCGGTATTGAGACCCGTTTTTCGTTCTTACGGATCTCCCCGGCGGCTTTTCTGGCGATACTGTTCAACTCATCCTGCAACATTTTCCTGTCCTCTTCCGAAAAACGGATCGGTAAATCGTTTTTGAGCAGGTCATGCAGGTTGAGCATGGTGGTGGCGAATGTGCCTGTCTGACTGACAAGTTTTTGCAGAAGGTTGTAAGCCCTGCCGATTTCCGGTTTCAGGTCACGGAACTCGTCAGCCAATGCAGTACTGCGTTCTTCAAGTCGTCGGGTTCGTGCTTCCGCCTTGCGTTCTTCGTTCTCACTCTGTGGCGCATCCTGCGCCAGTTCATTGCTGTAATCGTATTTTCTGCCTGTCATAAAGTTCCTTTCTATCGTTTGCGTGATGTTTTAGGTTGTCTGCCATGTTTTGCAATGGCTGCACGGGCACAACGCCGGGCACGTTCCATTTCATCCTCGTCCTCTTTCCGTCCCCAAGGCAGGTCGCTGGAAGTACCGCCTCCGCCACCCGACGGGGCAGCCGGGACATTCATCATACCGACAAACAAAGCCACTGCATAGTCCGTAAGCTCCTTGTGGTTTGCTGTTTCCCGGTAGTCGAACTCGTCATCAAACAGTTGCATGACATTGTCGGGAATATAGAACCTGTAATCCCTGCCATCATGTGTAAGTTCATACCTTGATGTTCCGTCATGCCATGAGGAGTAATCTGCAACAGGTCTGTCTCCGGTTGTTTTCAAGTCTGCATCGGAACGCGTTGCGATCTGTGCCGGAATCTTGTTTCCTTCCTGCTTAAGCTCTGCCACGGACCGGTTGTGAAGTCTGTTCCACGTCGTTTCAATCTTTGATGCCATCAGGGTGCGGCCTTTGCCTAGTTCCGAAGCCTTATAGATAATGTCTCCGATACCGACCGTATAACCCCGCAATACATCTTTCTTGTCACGCCGTTCTTCGAGCGTATAACCCTTTTTCCGCACCCTCGCAACATAATCGTTCCATGACCATGACGGCATGGAACGCAGGATACCCGTAAGTCCCCGGGTAACCTCGTCGGCGTTTGTCCTGCGGATTTCCGCTGCTGTCGTCCAGCCCCGTTTCCGGGCTATACGCTCCGCGGCATACTGTGCGCGGAGATGTATGTTGTGGTCGTTGTTGGTTCTGCCGTCCTTGTCCTTGCGGCAGACCGCAGCGTGCAGGTGGGGAATGCCGCTCTTCGATTCCAGATGCAAACTTACGGAATAGATGCTTCCGGCAAGGTTTGTCCTGTGTGAATACACGTTGCCATGTCTGTCCTTAAACTCCATGCTGTCAAATTCACGGACAAAATCGTCCCACAACCTTTCCCAGTCTTTCAGGGTGAAATGTTCCGTGTGTTCTTTTGCCGGGCTGATTTCAATGCGGATCATATTCTTGCCCGTCGGCGCATGGGCTTTTATCATGTCCCATACGCCCTGCGCATCGAGTCTGCACGGAAGCAGGTTGTCCTTGATGTGGTATATCAGTTCGGGATGTTTCTTGTTTCTCGACTCTCCGGTGATGTATCGGAGGGCGTTTATTCCGTGACTTATGGATTTTGCCTTGCCTATCATGTATTTTCTTTGGTTTCTGTCTGTTCCTGTATTTTGGGGTTTTCGGGAATTTGGTTCGGTGCGAAATAGCGGTCTATGATTTTTGTGATGGCTTCCGCAGTCCTGCCGAGCAGTTGCAGCGCACCGACCATCCAGGTTTGATTGCGGAACATCGCCCGGCGTTCATCCTGCGGCATGGCGTTGAGCATGGACGTGTATCTGGCATAGTCGCTTCGCGCAATGATAAGTTCGTCACGTATCAACTCTTGTCTTGGGGTCATGCGTTCTTTCGGTCTGTAATTGTATGACCGGGCCAGCACATAGTCACTGATTGTCATACCGCACCTGTCAGCCAGCCGTCCGATATGTTCCCGTTGTGTCCTGCTGACACGGAATGAGATGGTCGAGTCACGCCTTTCCCGTTTGCTTTCAGGAATCCCGGACTCTTCATCGTGCCGGGCCGTTTTCTGTTTTGTATTCATAAAAAAGAGGGATAAAAGTGATACAAAAGGCAGATTACGGTGCGAGCCTGCGAGCGGCGTTTCCCATTGTCCCCATCGGACAATGGCAAGAGTGCCGTGTATGGAATGACCGCCAGGGAGTGTAATACATCGGCATATCTTGTAATGAAATACCGTCCCCGGCCTCACAGAACGTGCATCCGCTGTCGGATAAATGTCCATAAATGCCTTTCGGAATTTATGGCTGTATATAAAAGGATTGGGCTTGCAGCAAAGGATGTAGCCTTGTCATCGGTTGCCTTTACGGGCATGATGCTACGCTTCTGCCGCCACTCTTGTCAGATTTTGCCTGCAACATTGCAGGGAAGAAGGACAGGAGTGCCTGACATTTCTGTCCGCATTTCTGTTCCCCTTATTTTGCAAAGGTTCACGGATATTGTTTCAAGACTGTCAGAAACTCCGATTCTCCTTTAACAGTTTCTGCCCGCAACATTGGACGGCTGCGATTGCAGGTGTTGCCGTGCATCCTCCACGGCCTTGAAATCGGACGAGATCTTCATCAGCGCGATGCTGACACGGCATAGCTGGCCGATGTTGACAAACTCCTTGACAGCCTCCATCAGTTTCTGCGCACGTTCCTGCCGGTGTCTCATTACCGCTTCGTTACTCGTTCCATTCTCCTTTGTCAATCCGTGGTTGAGAAAGCGGTTCACGGCAAGCAGGTCGGTTGCTTCAATCGTGTCCGTGTTTCCCTTTCCGGTAGCATGACCGACCATCACACGGATGGAATCGGCCTCGTAAGGGGTACATTGTCTGAGAAAATCCAGAATGGTCTGCGCCTTGGCCCCGATAGCGGAGCGTGTCGTCTTTTTGCCGGTTTCCCTGTTTGAGGAATCCTGTGGTACGGCATTCGGGAAGCCTGTACCTGTCATGTTGGAATCATTCATACTGCTTTTGTTTTATAAAGTGGATAAATCATTTGTTTCTCTCCCTGCTCACGAGATAACCCATGGCCTCGCTGTCTATTTCGTCCTGCGACTTTACCCTTACCCGTTTCAGCCAGGTGTCGAGGTCTTCCTTCGCGAAGAAGCACAGTTTGCCTCCCGGCTTGTAATAAGGGACTGCGCGGCGCATCATCATCTTGTAGAGATAACTTGGTTTCACTCCGAGATACCGGGCCGCTTCGGTGGTGGTCATCAGATTGCGTTCACTTTCCATATCGCTTGTTCGTTTATTGTTTATACTCGCTTTACCGTCTTGTTGCAACAATGCGGAACAGTCAGGCTTTTGGCCTTTATTTGCCTTCCGTTTCGTTTGCAAAGTTACTTTGGACTTAAAGGGGCATAATGGGGAGCAAATGGGGAAAATGCATAAAGCAGCAGTGCGTCATACTGCTGATATTCAACAGTATGGCGCACTGCCATGATAGAAGTATGTTATCCCGAATGGGGAACCCGCGGGCTGCTATGGGGACGTTCTCAATTTCCTCGCGTTTTCGATGGCCCTGTCAACGGATTTGCGGTATTCACGGTTCTCTTCGGTTGTCCCGCCGCTGCAGACATCGCTGCGGTGCTTGTCGTAATATGACTTGGATATGCCGCAACGTTTCAGGAACTCTTCCGCCCACAGTTTCCCGCGTTCGTGCGGCCTGATTGTCCGGGATACGGCCAAAACCATATAGCAGACACGCAGGTTCTCTTTCGGACGGACGGTGACGGGGCGTGAGGTCGGCTTCAGGTTCATGAAATTCACGAAATCACTGCCCGATGCAAACTCGAACTGACAGTCGTTGCACACTTCGTAAATGAACAGGCACAGGGCGAGATCTACGGTGTCCATCCATGCGGATGTCTCCTGCAACAGATTTGTTCCGTTCATGGCTTGCCCTCCTGCATGCGGTTGATGTCGGCAATGATGCTTTCCGCAATTCCCTTCAGGCGTTCCACCAGCACGTCAAGAAACAGCGGCTTGAAACAATACACGCAAAAACACCGTTCGCGTTCCTGCTGCCATTCCTGATACAACAGGTCTGCAAGGGCGTGGGCCCTGTCGTATTCCGCTTTTGCGGCGTCACATTCCTTGTCAAGCAGCCTGTACTCCGCGGACTCCAGCGGCAGTAAATCCAGACGGTTGCTCTTTGCCGAATAGTCGCGCCAGAGTCGGGTGGCAGCACTTTTCGCTTCCTCGTGCCTCAGTTCAAATGGTTTGATGTGCTCCTCGAAAATGCGTTCGAAATTTGCGGCATAAAGCTCCGATCTGTCCGACGACAGGTATCCGTCCGTTTCCGAAAGCAGGGAAATGGAACATTCCAATAACCGTGCGGGATTCTCCCGTGCCAGATTTTCCGCCTCCTTGACAAGGCTGTTCGTGTCGTTGAAATCCCGGTAGAACAGGGATAATGACAGGGCCCGGCCAAAAGAGAAATCATCTTGGTCACAGGTGGCGACAAGTGTGTTTACCTCGCGCAACCTCTGCGGGCTATTCGATAGCATATCTTTCATAATCAAAGGAACATTGTCATATATGCCGGAAGGTACAGGATATCCTCCTCCTTGCGCATGTCTTTCGTGTAAATCAGATACTTGTTTCTTATCCGGGATGAGAACTTTTTACAAAAGGCATCCAACGAGGCGTGTGTCTTGTACCCGGAAGATTTTACCTCGATGGGACTTACCTTGTCCCCGTCCGCAATCAGGAAATCCACTTCATAGTTGTGTTTCCCGCTCTCTGTGGGGAAAGTATAATAATACAGTTCATGCCCGGCTGCTTTCAGCATCTGTGCGATGACGTTTTCATAGACATAGCCGAGATCCGCGCTCAACTTGTCACTGAGCAGTTTATGGTAAATCGTATTGTCGGTAAACTTCTTGTCCCAAAACGCGAGGGTAACGAACAGCCCCGTGTCTGCTGCAAACATCTTGTACTTGTCGGGATTCTGATGCAATGCCATCCCGGCACCCGGATCATTGGCATGGTAGGCCATGTTGACCACCATCGACTCTCTGATTTCAGATATGATTTCAGCCAGGCTTGAATTACGTGTGCCGTCAGTCGCGCTCCATGCCAGGTATCTGTTGGCGTTTCCTGTCAGTTGGGCCGGAATCTGACGGAACATCTTTGAGGCGTTTCCTGTCGGGTCTATCTTGTTGAAATCATCTTCATACAAGGTTATGACAGACCGTTTCACGCTGTCAACCTTTTCAAGATTGTTGGTCTCCAGATAAGAGGCGACTGCCTGCGGCATCCCTCCGACAAGCATGTACAGACGGAAATCGCGCATCAGCTTGCGGTTTGTGGCATCTCCCAAAGATGTCCTGTCCCGGAAGCATCCTTGAAGCAGTTTTATCGTGGCCGTATCTCCCAATGCCCACCTGAACTCCTCATAGTCCATCGGGTACATGTAAAGTTTGGTTTCTTCACTCGGTATCAGGATGTCCTTGACATTCTTGCGTATGGATATGAGCGAGCCGGTCTCTATATAATCATATCTGCCGTCTTTTACAAGATACTTGATGGCTTGTCTTGCCTTTGGTGCAAGCTGGACTTCATCGAAAATGATGACTGATTTCCGCTCTTTCAGCTCGACACCGTATTCAAATTGCAGGCGCATGAAAATACGGTTAAGATCGGAAACGTCATTGAACAGATCACGGATTTCAGCAGAACAGGCGGCAAAATCTACCAATATATAGGTCTCGTATTCATTGGCTGCAAATTCCTCTGTAATGGTGGACTTCCCGACACGTCTTGCCCCTTGTATCAGTACAGCCGTTCTGCCGTCATCCGTCCGTTTCCATTGTAGCAGTTCTTCGTATATTTTTCTTTTGAATATCATATGTATATGTCGTTAGTAATAGCAAAGATAGCATATAATTGCACTAATCTCAAAATATTCTTAGCAAAAAATCGACGCTAATCTCAAAATTACGACTGCGCCAACCACGCAATACTCAAAATTATTTTGCCCGGATTTTACACAAATCTCAAATTATCTGTCTTTTGCAAGAAAGGCTCCTAAAAAATGGGATTTTATTTCCGTTTGGATTCCTCCCGTTCAAACATCCTGTCTACCATATCTACGGCCTCTATTTTCTTGCTGTCGACGATTTTCGCGTATATCTGCGTGGTACGCACGTCGGCGTGTCCCATCAGTTTGCAGGTGGTATAAAGGTCAGCCCCGACGGTCATCATCATCGTTCCGAAGGTATGGCGGCTTGTATGATAGGTGATTTTCTTGTCAATACCTGCCTTTTCCACCCATTGCTTGAGGATTTTGTTGGTAGTCGGGCGTGATGGGAGAGTCGCGAAAACAAGCGCATCGTCACTGTCGTCCGCCTTACGCTCAGGCAGCCATTTTACCGCATTTTGCGAGAGCGGTGTATAGATGGGCGTGGATGTCTTCTGCTGTACGGTGGCAATCATGTACCTGCCGTCATTACATATAATGTCTTTCCAACGGAGTGTTTCCATATCGCTCAGGCGGAGTCCGCAATAACATGAAAACAGGTATGCCTGCTTTACCGTCATGTTACGGCATTCGGTGGCAATGAGAAGTTTCACTTCCTCGATGGCAAGAAACTGGCGTTTGGATTCCGGCTTCTTTACACGCTCCGAAGCCGAAAGCTGCATGAACGGATTTTCACCCAGCCATTCCGCGCGGACTGCGGCATTCAGTACGATGGAGAGTTGGGAAACATAGGACACGACCGTGCCTTGTTCAAGCGGCTTTCCCTGCCTTCCTTTATAAGTGTGTTGGATCCAGTCTATGAAGCCGAGTGCCCATTTCTTGTCAATGTCACCCATCCGTGTGTTTTTGCCGTATTGGTTGATGACCTTGATTATGCTCCGTAATTTCTCGATACGTTTGATACCCTTGCGCTCCTGATTGGAATAGAATCTTTCCAGCCAGTCCGCGAGTGTCAGTTTCTGCCATGCGGATTTGTTCTTGATTCCGGCTCTGGAATTTGTAATCTCGATGATGCGTTGTGATTTTATAGTCTCGACAGCCTCACGGGTGGCGCGGTTCTGCTCCCGGACCCTCGCGTTGACTTCCGGCAGGTGGTACATCT
>ENA-OOXT01001525-OOXT01001525.1-human-gut-metagenome-genome-assembly--contig:-NODE-1525-length-14611-cov-2.363149_pt1 | contig 14611 bp, 11 predicted proteins | sample MGYA00241590_ERZ501349 | MGnify/ENA primary metagenome ERZ501349 (study PRJEB25962, sample SAMEA2042838) | human gut metagenome | biome: human gut; feature: human-associated habitat; material: faeces...
GGAATTGTGCGGCGTTGCCATAAAACAGATAAAGCGGGGCACTGCATTGTGGTGCTCCGTTTTTCTATACCGGAAGCTGCTTTTTCGGGATGTCTGTCCGCAGAACTTTGCACGGTACTTGTGATGCAGCGCCCCGCTTTCTTGCATACCTACCCGCCCCCGCTGCATATATACAAAATATGCCGCAATGCAAAGAAAGGGGACTGCCTATGTGGGAGAATGCTGCCAAACATACTGATACACCACCCGCGCCACCCGCTGCGGCGGAGCCCGGCGAATATGATACGCTGCTGTGGGCACAGATCATCCTGTGCGTGCTGATTGCCGCCGGGGTATTCGCTGCCCGCGCGCTGGAACTGCCGCTGTACAGCACGCTGCGCACCGATTACCGCTATGCGCTGGCCCAGCCCGGCCCCGATTTCTGGAACACGGATGGCTCCCGCAATGTCGTGCGCTTTACACAGGAAACTTTTGCCGAGTTGCGCGGGGTGCTGCGGCAAGTCGCCGCCCAAACGCCGGAAACCGCGGCCCGCACCGGCACTGCCCACGGCCAGCCGCTGGCCAGCGCCGAAGCGTATCTGCCGGGGGTTATGCTCCAATATCCTCTGCCGGGCAAACCTGCTGTTGAAACCTCCGCTTACGGAACCCGCATTGATCCCGTGCAGGGCAAAACGCAGGAGTTCCATACCGGTGCGGATCTTTCCGCTGTGCAGGGTACACCGGTTTATGCTGCCGCAAGCGGGGTGGTGCGCATAGCCCGGAATCATGCGAGCTATGGCAATTATGTCCGTCTGCTGCACCCCGGCGGGGATGAAACGATCTATGCCCATCTGCAATACCTGTTTGTCCGCCAGGGTCAGCAGATTCAGGCGGGGCAGTGCCTGGGCACCGTGGGGCAGACCGGCAACGCCACCGGCCCGCACCTGCACTTTGAGCTTTTGCACGCCGGTGTGCGGTATGACCCAACCCGGGCCCTTGCCAAAGCGGGTCTCCAGGCGGAACCATGAAGCAGCCGCACCACATTTTAGCCGTCCGTATCGCGTACCCGGTCTGGCCACTCTTTCTCCTCGCTTTGGCGCTGGCCGTTGACCACACCGGCATTGTCCGCCTAGGGCTTCTGTGCTCCTGCCTGCATGAATGCGGCCACCTGCTGGTGTGGGTACTGCTGACCCGTTTGCCCCCAACGCTTATTATCTGTCCAACCGGTTTCTGTCTTTCCCTGCGTGGGGTGGTGCTGACGCCAAAGCAGTTTATCATTCTTGCCGCTGCGGGGCCAGCGGTCAATCTGGTGCTGGCGGCAGGGGGCATTGCCTGGTTGCTGGGCCATCCCGCCAGTTACCGCCTGTGTTATTTCATCGCGGCCAATCTGCTTCTGGGGGCATTCAACCTGCTGCCGATCCATGGGCTGGATGGCTGGCAGATCAACTCCAACCTGGGTATCCTGTTTCATTTCAAGATCCAAACCCAAAAGCATTCCTGCGTGAATTGAGGTTGCATTTTGCGCTGTTTTGGGCTATTATATAAAATAGAAAAATTGTGTAAAGCAATAAATGAACAATAACTGCCTGCGGTCAACACCTGTGCTGCAGGGTATGGAAGGGTGGCAACATGGCCGAATTTTCCCCTAAGTTGAAAGAAGCGCTCAGTCTGGTTCAAAAGCCGGGCCGTTATACCGGCGGTGAACCGGGCTGCACCTATAAAGATAAAGCAAACGTTGATGTGCGCATGGCGTTCTGCTTCCCTGATACCTATGAGATCGGCATGTCCTTTTTGGGCGAAAAAATCCTGTACGAGCTGCTCAACCGCCACGAAAACTGGTGGTGTGAGCGAGCCTTTATGCCTTGGGTGGACATGAAAGAGCAGATGGAGCGCCTGCATATTCCGCTCTACTGCCTGGAAAGCAAGGACCCGCTGACGGATTTCGATATCGTTGGCTTCTCCTTGGAATACGAGCTTTGCTATACCAATATCCTTGCCATGCTGGATCTGGCAGGCATTCCGCTGCGCGCTGCGGATCGTGACGAACGCTGGCCGCTGATCATTTCCGGCGGCCCCTGCGTCTGCAACGCCGAACCGATGGCGGATTTCTTTGATATCATGCAGCTGGGCGAAGGCGAACAGATGCTGCAGGACATCTGCGCCACCGTGGAAGCAGGTAAAAAGGCTGGCTGGAACAAGGACCAGCTGCTGTTTGAACTTTCAAAAATTCCCGGCGTGTATGTGCCGTCCTTCTATGATGTAACCTACCTGCCGGATGGCCGGGTGGAAAGCATCAAGCCTAACCGCCCCGGTGTGCCGGAACGTGTGACCAAGGCCATTGTGAAGGACATGGACAGCTTTGTTCCGCCGGAAAATTTTGTTGTGCCCATGGTGGGTGCTGTGCAGGACCGTGCCTGTGTGGAAGTTCTGCGCGGCTGTGTGCGCGGTTGCCGGTTCTGCCAGGCAGGCCAGCTGTACCGCCCGTTCCGCGAGCGCTCGCCCAAGCTCATCAGCGAAAGCGCCCGTGTGCTGTGCCGCAACACCGGGTACGATGAACTGAGCCTTTCCAGCCTGTCCACCTCCGACCATTCCCGTCTGGAGGATATCCTGGACGAGCTGAATTCCTGGGCGGAGACCGACCATGTCAGCCTGTCGCTGCCGTCTCTGCGTGTGGACAACTTCTCGCAGTCTCTGGTGGAAAAAACCACTAAGGTGCGCAAAAGCGGCTTGACCTTTGCGGCGGAAGCCGGCACCCAGCGCCTGCGCGATGTCATCAACAAAAACGTTACCTGGGACCAGATCGAGCGCGGCTGCCGCATTGCCTTCGCGGAAGGCTACACCTCCGTCAAGCTCTACTTTATGATGGGCCTGCCCACCGAAACACTGGAAGACATCAAAGGCATTGCCGATACCGCCCAGCAGGTAGTGGACCTGTATTACAGCATGGAGCACCCCAAAGGCAAGGGTGTGCAGGTTACCATCAGCGTGGCCTGCTTTGTGCCCAAGCCGGATACCCCGTTCCAGTTCTGCGCCCAGGACCGCCGCGAAACCCTGCGCGAAAAGCAGAAGTACCTGCTCAGCTGTGTGCACTCGCGCAAAATCAAGGTCAACTATCACGACAGCGCCACCAGCGTGCTGGAGGGTGTGTTTGCCAAGGGTGACCGCCGCATGGGCCGCGTGATCGAAACTGCCTATCACAACGGCGCATTCTTTGATACCTGGGAGGAGTTCTTCAGCTATGACCGCTGGTTGGAAGCATTTGCTGCCTGCGGCCTGGACCCCGATTTTTATAACTACCGCGCCTTGGGCTTGGATGAAGTAACCCCGTGGTCGCACCTGGATGTGGGTGTGACCCATGCCCACCTGGTGCGGGAATACCAAAAGGCCCTGCAGGCGCAGACCACACAGCCCTGCAACCGCCAGTGCTCGGCCTGCGGTGCCAATAAACTGCTGGGAGGACCCTGCTTTGATTACAGTAAGAATTCGCTTTGAAAAAACGGGCGAAGCTGCCTATATCTCGCTGCTGGACCTGCAGCGCGTGTTCCATCGCATCTTAAAGCGCAGCGGTCTGCCGGTGTATTACACCCAGGGCTTTAACCCGCATATCTATCTTTCCTTTGCGTGCCCGCTGTCTTTGGGGCAGGAAAGCCTGTGTGAGTGCTGCGAGGTAAAAACCGAAGCTGAGGACCCCCAGCTGGATACCTGGTGCGATGTTTTGCAGCCCTACATGCCGCGCGGTATCAAGGTGCTCAGCGCCCAGCAGGCGCAGAATAAGGTAGCGGAGATCGACCATGCTTCTTATCTTGTCATTCTGCCCGCCAGCGCCGCCGCTGCGCTGGATGCTTACAACGCAGCCGAAAACGCCATGGTGGTCAAAAAGACCAAGCGCGGCCAGAAAGAGCTGGACCTGAAAACCATTATCCCGCATGTTGAATATGAACAGGCAGGGGAGCAGCTGCAGTTTAACCTGGTGCTGCCCTGCGGCTCCGGCGAAGCACCGAACTATAACCCCGCTTTGCTGCTGGGCTATTTGCAGCAGCAGTACAACATCCCGCCCTGGCTGTGCAGCGTGCTGCGCACGAAGCTTTACACAAAAAACAACGAAGAATTTTGTTAATTTGCCGAAAAGCCCTTGCAAAATCTGCCAGGGTATGTTATTATACTTAAGCGTTAGTGCCGCCGAGCCATCGGCGGGGTAATGACACATCATTATACAGGCGGTCCTCTGCCGCTGTAAGCGGGTATGAACGTCGCAAAACAATGGAGGAATTCATCAATGAACGCAATGCAGAAAATGACCGAGGGCATGATCAAAGAGAACCAGCCCAAGTTTGAAGTCGGCGATACCGTCCGCGTGTCCGTCCGTATCAAGGAAGGCGACAAGGAGCGTATCCAGGCTTTCGAAGGTACCGTTATTGCTAAGAAGCATGGCGGCATCGCGGAGACCTTCACCGTCCGCCGCACCTCTTATGGTGTTGGCGTTGAGCGTGTGTTCCCGGTCAACAGCCCGTTCGTCGAGAACGTTGAGGTTGTTCGCCGCGGTAAGGTTCGCCGTGCAAAGCTGTTCTATCTGCGCAGCCGCACCGGCAAGGCCGCCAAGGTCAAGGCTCGCGTCTGATTATCGGCCAATATGCAGCAAAAGGGGAGGACGGTTGGCGTTCTTCCCTTTTTGTTTTATCAATTTCTATGCCAGGCAAGGGGGCTTGATTGGCTATGGCAAGTGCCGCTGTAACAGAGCGCTGCAAAAAGAACAAAAACCTGCTGGAATGGCTGGATTCCATCATTCTGGCGGTTGCTGTGCTTTCTCTTGTGTTCACCTTTGCCGCACGGGCCATCCGTGTGGACGGGCATTCCATGGACCCCACCCTGCATGATCAGCAGCTGCTGATCATCAACAGTCTGCCGTACCAGCCCAGCCATGGGGATATCGTCGTGATCGACGCCTACACCCCGCACGGCCAAACGCTTATCAAACGCGTCATCGGCGTGGCAGGTGATACGATCGACATTGATTTTACCACCGGCACCGTGTACCGCAACGGCGAAGCACTGGACGAACCCTATACCGCGGAACCGACCTACACCCGCCTGGATATGACGTTCCCCGTCACCGTGCCGGAAGGCACCATCTTTGTGATGGGGGATAACCGCAACAATTCTTTGGACAGCCGCCGTTCCGATATCGGCTTTGTGGATATCCGGGATGTGATGGGCAAAACCATTCAAAAATATTGACAGGAGAAGCAGATGAGCGAAGATATCATCAACCGCCGCGCGATCCAATGGTTCCCCGGCCATATGGCCAAAACCCTGCGCCTGATGGAAACCGAGATCCGCAACGTGGATTGTGTTTTACAAATTCTGGATGCGCGCATCCCGCTTTCCAGCCTGAACCCGGAAATTGAACGCATCACCTCCGACAAGCCACACCTGTATATTATGAATAAAGCCGACCTGGCGGACCCGGATATCACTGCCCAGTGGCTGGCTTACTTCAAAAGTGCCGGGGCTGGCTGCCTGCCCATGAACTCCAAACAAAGCGGCAAGGCAGGTGCAGTCAAAGGCCCCATTGAAAAAGAACTTTCCGCCCTGATGGAGCGCCGCCGCAAAAAAGGCATGATCGGTGCCCGCATCCGTGTGATGGTGGTGGGCATTCCCAATGTGGGCAAATCCACCTTCATCAATTCCTTTGCCGGTGCTGCCCGCGCCAAAGCGGCCAACAAACCCGGCGTTACCCGCGGCAAACAGTGGATCACTGTGGATGATTACGACCTGATGGACATGCCCGGCGTGCTTTGGAAAAAGTTTGACAGTCTGGAAACCGCCACCAATCTGGCGTTCATCGGTTCCATCAAAGATGATATCCTGGATATCGAGGAGCTTGCCTGTGGTTTGCTGTCCGGCGTGCGGGCCATCTATCCGCAGCGCCTGATGGAGCGCTACAAGCTGGATGAGCAGGCTTTGGCTCTGCCGCCATATGACCTTTTGCAGGCCATCGGTGCCAAGCGCGGTATGCTGATTTCCGGCGGCGAGGTTGACACCGAGCGTGCCGCCAAAATGCTGGTCGGGGAATTCCGCGCCAGCAAGTGGGGCCGTATCTCGCTGGAACGCCCGCCGCAGCGCGCAGAAGTGACAGACTGGGAGGGCGATGATGCCGATGAGGACGAGCAGTAACCCCGCGTTGTATACGTTTGACGCAGCAAAGCGCGCCGAGCATGGCAACATCTGCGGCGTGGACGAAGCTGGACGCGGCCCCCTGTGCGGGCCGGTCTGCGTAGCCGCCGTCATTCTGAACCCGGATGACCCCATTGAAGGAGTCAACGACTCCAAAAAGCTCAGCGAGAAGCGCCGCGAAGCCTTGTTTGACGAGATCATTGCCCGCGCTCTGTGCTACCAGATCGTTTTTATCTCCCCGCAGGAAATTGACGAGCGCAACATTCTGTGGGCTACCATGGACGGCATGGAACAGGCGGTGGCCGGTTTGGCCGTTACGCCGGACTATGTTCTGGTGGATGGCAACCGCTGCCCACCCAATCTGGCCCAGCCTGCCGAGGCTGTCGTCAAGGGTGATGCCAACAGCGCCAGTATTGCGGCGGCTTCCATTCTGGCCAAAGTCAGCCGTGACCGGTACATGCTGGAGCTGGATAAACAGTACCCGCAATACCAGCTGGCCAAACATAAAGGTTATCCCACCAAGCTCCATTATGAGCTGATTGAACAATATGGCATTCAGGATTTTTACCGCCGCAGCTTCTTGAAAAAGCAGGGCTACTGGCCATGAACCGCGCTGACTTGGGTCACATGGGAGAGGCTGTTGCCGCCAAATATTATATCCGGCAGGGCTACCTGCTGCTGAACCATAACTACCGCACCCGCATGGGGGAGCTGGACTTGATCTTATATAAAGCAGACACCATTGTGTTTGCCGAGGTCAAGACCCGCACCAGCGCCCAGCGCGCCGCCCCAGCCGAAGCGGTGGACTATTATAAACAGCAACGTCTGATTGCCGCGGCAGGCCAGTATCTTCAGCAAAGCCCGTATGCTGATGCCAACATCCGTTTTGATGTGGTGGAAGTTCTGCCTGCCGGTTCCGGCTGGCAGGTCCACTGCATCCGGGATGCTTTTGCCAGCGAATGATGCGGGGCCTATTTTGAGCTGTTTTGGATACAGCAAAACAGGATGTGCAACCTATTTTTGCTGTGCCGGAAAAAACAGGCCTTTCTGTGCGGAAAGGTTTGATAGAGATGAAAAATATATAGGGGGTTTGATTATGCAGTTCCAAAGCACACGCGATCCCAACATCATCGTTTCTTCGTCGGAGGCCATTCTCCGCGGTTTGGCACCGGACGGCGGCCTGTTCGTTCCCACCGCGTTCCCCAAGGCAGAGCTGGAAGATTGGAAATCCCTCAGCTACCCGGAGCTTGCCCAGAAAGTTCTGGCTGGCTTTTTGACAGATTATGACCCGGCTTTCCTGGGTGAAGCTGCCGCTGCAACTTATGGAGATACCTTTGCCGGTAAGGCGGGTTATGTCCAGAAGGTTCACGATGGCCTGTACTCGCTGGAATTGTGGCACGGCCCGACCTGCGCCTTCAAGGATTATGCGCTCCAGCTGATGCCCAAACTGCTGGTTCAGGCCAAAAAAAACCTGGGCCGCACCGAAACGACCCGCATTCTGGTGGCAACCTCCGGCGATACCGGCAAGGCGGCCATGGCCGGCTTTGCGGATGTGCCCCAGACGTGTATTCAGGTCTACTACCCCAAGAACGGCGTCTCTCCCGTGCAGGAGCGGCAGATGGTGACGCAGGAGGGGGAGAATGTGGACGTCCGGGCGGTCATCGGTAACTTTGACGACGCTCAAGCCGGCGTTAAGCGTATCTTCTCCGATGAGACTGTCCGGGCGGAGCTGGACAAGCGGGGTTATTTCCTGTCCTCTGCCAACTCCATCAACTGGGGCCGTATCCTGCCCCAAGTGGTCTACTACATCTCCGCCTACTGCGATCTGGTGCGGGATGGTGCCATCACCATGGGGGACAAGGTGAACTTCTGCGTCCCCACCGGCAACTTCGGCGACATTCTGGCAGCGTACTACGCGAAGCGTATGGGTCTGCCGGTAAATAAGCTGATCTGCGCCTCCAACAGCAACAATGTGCTGACGGACTTCCTCCGCACCGGCATCTATGACCGGAACCGGCCCTTCCACACCACCATCAGCCCCTCCATGGACATTCTGATCTCCAGCAATCTGGAACGGCTGCTGTTCGACCTCTCCGGGGAGAACGACGCCGAAATCCGGATGTATATGGATGCACTGGGCAGCGCAGGCCGGTATCAGGTGTCCGACAATATCAAAGCAAAGCTGGACGATGCCTTCTGGGGCGGCTGCTGTTCGGAGGAGGAAACGGAGAAAACCATCCGCCGGTATTGGCAGGATCACAACTACCTCATCGACCCCCATACCGCCGTGGCGGCGGAGGTGCTGGCGCAGTACCGCGTCGCTTCCGGGGACGAGACTCCCGCCGTGGTGGTCTCCACCGCCAGTCCCTACAAGTTCTGCGGGAGCGTACTCACCGCCATCGGAGAGACGCCCTGCGGCGACGGACTGGAGCTGCTGGACCAGCTTCACGCGGTCAGCGGCGTCCCGGTGCCCTGCCGTCTGGCGGAGCTGAAAAGAAAGTCCCGCCGCTTTGACAAAACGGTGGAGAAGCAGGCCATGGAGCAGGCGGTGCTGGACTTCCTGAAATAAGTCATCTGAAAAACAACATCGGAAAGGAGGTGCCGCCGAATGGCGCTTTACGCCATAGGCGATCTGCATTTATCCCTAAACAGCAACAAGTCCATGGAGGTGTTCGGCCCCGCGTGGGAGAACTATACAGAGCGGATCCGGGCGTCCCTGAGCCAACTGACGGCGGAGGATGTGCTGGTGCTGGCGGGAGACACCTCCTGGGGAATGAACCTTGAGGAATCCGTGGAGGATTTCCGGTTTCTGGAGCAGTTTCCCTGCAAAAAATATCTCATCAAGGGCAACCACGATTACTGGTGGGCCACCGCCGCTAAGTTCCGCGCCTTTTGTGAGGCCAATGGCTTCACCACCTTGGAACTGCTGCACAACAACTGCTTTTTTTACGGCAATCACGCCGTCTGCGGCACCCGGGGCTGGTTTTTGGAGGAGGAGCAGAAGCCCCACAACGCCAAGGTGCTGAACCGGGAGCTGCTGCGGCTGGAGACTTCGCTGAAGGCGGCGGGGGAGAAGCCCATCTTCTGCTTCCTCCACTATCCACCACTGTATCAGGGCTACCAGTGCCCGGAGATCCTGTCCCTGCTGGAAGCCTACAAGGTGGAGCTGTGTTGCTACGGCCATCTCCACGGGCCGGTGATCCGCCGGAGGCAGGAGGGAAAATACGGAAATACGGAATTTTCTCTGATCTCCGGCGACTATCTGGGGTTTGTGCCGAAAAAAATTTGCGAAAAGTAGAAAAAAGACTGGAAATCTTGAAATATTTCTGGTAAAATACAAATTTGCATGGGCTGTTGCCTATGAGGATGGGTTTTACCGCCCATGATGAACGGAGGAGTAAACAATTATGACTGTCAAGAGCTGTGAAAAAGTTGAAAAGAGCCAGGTGGCGCTGACCATCGAGGTCAATGCCGCTGAGTTTGAGGCTGCCGTCGAAAAGGCATATCAGAAGATGCGCCGGAAGATCAGTGTTCCTGGCTTCCGTCCCGGAAAGGCCCCCCGCAAGATGATCGAGCGGATGTATGGCGCAGAGGTGTTTTTCGAGGAAGCCATCAATATCGCATTCCCCGAGGCCTATGAAGCCGCTGCTGAGCAGGAGAAGCTGCAGATCGTTGGCTATCCCACCGTCGAGATGGTGGGCGAGGTCACCAAGGACGGCTTCACCTTCAAGGCTACCACCCCTGTGTATCCCGAGGTCACTCTGGGCGAGTACAAGGGCCTGAAGGCTGAGAAGCCCGAGGTCAAGGTCCTGGCCGCTGACGTGGACGAGCGCCTCAAGGCGCTGGCTGACCGCAATACCCGCCTGGTGAGCGTGGACCGCGCGGCCAAGAGCGGCGATACCGCCGTCATCGACTTCGAGGGCTTCAAGGACGGCGTTCCCTTTGAGGGCGGCAAGGGCGAAAACTTCAGCCTGGAGCTGGGCTCCGGCAGCTTTGTGCCCGGCTTTGAGGAGCAGGTCATCGGCATGAAGGCCGGCGAGGAGAAAGATCTCGACATCACCTTCCCCGAGAACTATCACGAAGATCTGGCCGGTAAGGCTGTTGTGTTCAAGGTGAAGGTCCACGAGGTCAAGGAGAAGGAAGTCCCCGCTATGGACGATGAGTTCGCCAAGGACGTTTCCGAGTTCGACACTCTGAAGGACCTGAAGGCCGATCTGAAGAAGAAGATCACCGAGGAGCGTCAGAAGGACGCTGACCGCGTGTTCGAGGAGAACCTGATGAACCAGGTGGCCGAGAACATCACCGCCGACATCCCCGATGTGATGGTGGAGAACCAGGCCCATCAGTATCTGGACAACTTCAAGGCCCAGATCAGCCGTCAGTTCCCCTATGAGGAATACAAGAAGATGACCGGCATGGATGACGCCAAGCTGCTGGAGGAGGCCAAGGAGCCCGCTCTGCGTCAGGTGAAGATGGATCTGGCTACCGCCGCCATCATCAAGGCTGAGAACATTGAGGCCAGCGATGAGGACGTGGAAGCCGAGTTCGCAAAGATGGCTGAGCAGTTCGGCATGGACGTGGAGATGGTCAAGAAGTATCTCTCCAAGGAGCAGGTCCACGATCAGATCCTGACCCAGAAGGCCGTGGCCGTGGTGGTGGACAGCGCTACCGCCGAGAAGCCTGCCAAGAAGACCGCTAAGAAGGCTGAGACTGCCGAGGGTGAGGAGAAGAAGCCTGCCAAGAAGACCACCAAGAAGGCTGAGACCGCCGAGGGCGAGGAGAAGCCCAAGAAGGCTCCCGCTAAGAAGGCTGCCAAGAAGGAAGAAAAGGAAGCCGAATAAAGGCGAAACTTTTTCGCGGCGATCACGGTACATTTTACAGATTCGACACATTCTCTCATGGTACCCGTGGTATCATGAGAGAATGGTTTATCAGGCACGATTTGCGCTGTAAATGTGCCGCGTTACAAAAGGAGGTCAACTTATGAGCTTAGTCCCTTATGTTGTAGAGCAGACCAACCGCGGCGAGCGGTCCTACGACATTTTCTCCCGTCTGCTGAATGACCGGATTATTTTCCTGGGCGAGGAGGTCAACGCCACCACCGCCAGTCTGGTAGTGGCCCAGATGCTGTATCTGGAGGCCCAGGACCCGGATAAGGACATTCAGCTTTATATCAACAGCCCCGGCGGCTCCGTGACGGACGGCATGGCCATCTACGATACCATGCAGTACGTCAAGTGCGACGTGTCTACCATCTGCGTGGGCATGGCTGCGTCCATGGGAGCTTTCCTGCTGTCCTCCGGCGCCAAGGGTAAGCGGATCGCGCTGCCCAACGCCGAAATTATGATCCACCAGCCCTCCGCAGGTACGCAGGGCAAGGTCACGGACATGGAGATCGACGTGGAGCACTTCCTGCGGATCAAGAAGAACCTGAATGAGATCCTGGCGTCCAACACCGGTAAGACCGCCGAAGAGGTCAAGGCGGCCTCCGAGCGGGACCACTGGATGACGGCTGACGAGGCCAAGGACTTCGGTCTGGTGGATAAGATCATCACTGCTAAGAAGTAAAAGAGGTAATACCATGAGTGACGAAGGCAAAAAGGCCCTGCGCTGTTCCTTTTGCGGAAAGCGGGAACAGCAGGTCCATCGTATGATCCAGGGCCCCGGCGTCCGCATCTGCGACGAGTGCGTGCAGCTTTGCATGAGCATTCTGAACGAGGGGTTCGACGGCCCGGAGACCACTCCCTTGGAGGACGTCCCCGATCAGCTGCCCACCCCCAAGGAGATCCGGGCGGTGCTGGATGAATATGTCATTGGACAGGAAGCCGCCAAGGTAGCGCTGTCCGTGGCGGTCTACAATCACTATAAGCGGATCTATTTCGGCGGCGGCGACGATGTGGAGCTTCAAAAGAGCAACATTCTGATGCTGGGCCCCACCGGCTCCGGCAAAACGCTGTTCGCCCAGACTTTGGCCCGTATTCTGAAGGTGCCCTTCGCCATTGCCGACGCCACGACCCTGACGGAGGCCGGCTACGTGGGCGACGATGTGGAGAACATCCTGCTGCGGCTTTTGCAGGCGGCGGATTTCGATGTGGAGCTGGCGGAGCGGGGCATCATCTATGTGGATGAGATCGACAAGATCGCCCGCAAGAGCGAGAACACCTCCATCACCCGTGACGTGTCCGGCGAGGGCGTGCAGCAGGCACTGCTGAAAATTCTGGAGGGTACCGTGGCCAACGTGCCGCCTCAGGGCGGGCGCAAGCACCCCCATCAGGAGTTCATCCAGATCGACACCCACAACATCCTCTTCATCTGCGGCGGTGCCTTCGACGGTCTGGAGAAGATCATCGAGCAGCGCACCGATCGCAAGGGGATTGGCTTCGACGCCGTGGTGGAGAGCAAGGCTGAGCGCCGGACGGGTCAACTGCTAAAGGAGGTTCAGCCCCACGATCTGCTGAAATTCGGCATCATCCCGGAGCTGGTAGGCCGTATGCCGGTGATGGTGACCCTCAACGGTCTGGGCCGGGATGATCTGGTACAGATCCTCACCCAGCCGAAAAACGCACTGGTGAAGCAGTATCAGAAGCTTCTGGAATACGACGATGTGGAGTTGCAGTTCCAGCCGGAGGCGCTGGACGCCGTGGCCGATCAGGCCATTCAGCGGAACATCGGCGCACGTGGTCTGCGGGCCGTGATGGAGGGACTTCTCACCAAGATCATGTACGAGATCCCCTCTGACCCCACCATCACCCGTGTGACCATCACACCGGAGGCGGTCCTAAAGACCGGAGAGCCGGAGATCACCCGTGATCCCCAGCGCACGGAGCGGCCCGGCCGCACCCGTGACGGCAAGGCGGAGCACGATCCCTCCGCCCCGGCATCCTAACGAATCATGAGGAGAGGCGAACCCGTTCGTCTCTCCTCTTTTCCACAGCAAAGGAGACCAGTTATGAATACCATCAATATCCCCGTTCTGGCGCTGCGGGGCATGACCGCCTTCCCCGGCGAAACTGTAAGCTTCGACGTGGAGCGGGAGATTTCCATTTTTGCGCTGGACAACGCTATGGAGGGCGACCGTCGTCTGTTTCTGGTGACGCAACGGAAGATCGGCGTCTCCGAGCCAGAGGAGCAGGATCTCTACGAGATCGGCACGGTGTGCCATGTGCTCCAGATCATCAAGACCTCCGAGACCACGGTACGGGTGCTGGTGGAGGGTGAGCAGCGGGCGAGACTGCATCGTCTGTGGCAGGCCTCCCCGTTTTTGCAGGCCAATGTGGAGCTGCTGGAGGATGCCCCCTACCGAAGCACCTCTCACACGGAGGCGCTGCTGCGGCAGACCTACGCCATCTTCGGCGCCTATAAGGAGCTGTCCCCCCAGATGTCCGACGAGGTGGTGGCGCAGGTGCTGGATCAGCGTGATCCCGGCCGTCTGGCGGATTTCATCGCCCAGAACCTGACCCTGCGGCATCAGGACCGGCAGCGGGTACTGGATCAACTGCACCCGGTGAAGCGGCTCCAGCTGGTCAATGACATCCTCACCCACGAGGTGGACGTCATGGGTCTGGAGTTCGAGATGGAGCAGAAGGTGCGCCAGCGGGTGGCGCAGGTCCAGAAGGACATGATCCTCCGGGAACAGCTGAAGGTGCTGCAGCACGAGCTGGGAGAGGACGGCGACGAGGAGCTGTCGGATTATGAGGCCCGCATCACCGCCCTGCACCTGCCGGAGGAGCTGCACCGCAAGCTCATGAAGGAGGTAGACCGGCTGGCCAAGCAGCCCTTCGGCAGCGCCGAGGGCTCCGTCATCCGCAACTATCTGGATGTGTGTCTGGAACTGCCGTGGGGCAAGTACACCCGTGACCGGGCGGACGTGGCGCAGGCCCGGCGCATCCTTGACCGGGATCACTTCGGTCTGGAGCAGGTGAAGGAGCGTATTCTGGAGTTCGTGGCGGTGCGGCAGCTGAGCCCCGACTCCAAGGGGAAGATCCTCTGTCTGGTGGGCCCTCCCGGCGTGGGCAAGACCTCCATCGCCCTGTCGGTATCCAAGGCCCTGCATCGGAAGATGGCCCGTCTGAGTCTGGGCGGCGTCCGGGACGAGGCAGATATCCGGGGCCACCGCAAGACCTATATCGGCGCCATGCCGGGCCGCATCATCGACGCCATCTCCCGCAGCGGCTCCATGAATCCCCTGTTGGTGCTGGACGAGATCGACAAGCTGGGCAGCGATATGCGGGGCGACCCCGCCTCCGCCCTGCTGGAGGTGCTGGACAGCGAGCAGAACTACGCCTTCCGGGATCACTATCTGGAGATCCCGGTAGATCTGAGTCAGGTGCTGTTCATCACCACCGCCAACACCACCTCCACCATTCCCCGGCCCCTGCTGGACCGGATGGAGGTCATCGAGCTGCCCAGCTATACCCGCGTGGAAAAATACAACATTGCCCGCAAGCATCTGGTGCCC
>ENA-OOXT01001528-OOXT01001528.1-human-gut-metagenome-genome-assembly--contig:-NODE-1528-length-14576-cov-4.554301_pt1 | contig 14576 bp, 10 predicted proteins | sample MGYA00241590_ERZ501349 | MGnify/ENA primary metagenome ERZ501349 (study PRJEB25962, sample SAMEA2042838) | human gut metagenome | biome: human gut; feature: human-associated habitat; material: faeces...
GTGGCTGAGTTACGACACGTAGATTAATGACTTTTTGTTACTCATGCAGAGACCTGTTAGATTAACCACAAGTAGGGCATTTAGATTCTGTAAGGTTGCCGTTAAATGTCTTTATTCTGAAATAGGGTTGAACCAGAACGCTTATTGATGACATCTCTAGTTTTACTACTTGTCTGTATCAGTCTGTCGTTATATTTACGTGAGCTTTGTTTATATAAATATAAAAGGGGATGTGCCGAAGACACATCCCCTTTTTGTCGTATTGTTTTTGTTTATTAATAGTTTCTTGCTTCAATCTGGAAGTAAGCCTGAGCGTGGTTGCAAACCGGGCAGATGCTAGGAGCCTCTTTTCCAATTACAATGTGTCCACAGTTAGAGCATTGCCAGATGCAGTCTCCGTCCTTAGAGAATACCATCTTGTCCTGAATGTTTTTCAGAAGCTTGCGGTAGCGCTCTTCGTGATGTTTCTCAATTTCAGCTACGCCTTCGAATTTAGCAGCAATCTCGTCAAATCCTTCCTCACGGGCTTCTTTTGCCATACGGGCATACATATCTGTCCATTCGAAGTTCTCACCAGCAGCAGCATCAGCAAGGTTAGCTTCTGTTCCGTTGATTTTGTTTCCGTTCAGATATTTATACCATAATTTTGCGTGCTCCTGCTCGTTTTTTGCAGTCTCCTCGAATATGGCGGCAATTTGTACATATCCGTCTTTCTTTGCTTTAGATGCAAAATATGTATACTTGTTGCGTGCCATTGATTCACCTGCAAATGCTTCCTGAAGATTCTTTTCTGTCTTTGTTCCTTTTAATTCTTTCATAATCTTTTTGTTTTTAATTGTCTGTTAAATCAGATATAAAGTATTAATTTTCAATTTATGATTTTAATGCCAATGATTATATATGTAGTACATTTTCATTTAAGACATTTATGTAGGCAAAGATATTCAATAATATTGAAACAAACAATTTTGTTATGCTTTTTTATTATTTTAAATTGTTATTTCGCCACATATTGATTTGTTCATGTAGCTTTTCACAATTTTATTGTCTGTAAATCTTGCCTGTAGGCACATGAGTTTCGTAACGGCACATTCAACGGTGCTGTCATATCCGCTTATCACTCCGGTGCTCTTGAGTCTGTAGCCGGTGTCGTATCTGGTCATTTCCACGCTTCCCGCAAGACATTGGCTTATGTTTACGATAGTCACTCCTCTTAGGCTGGCCTCTTTCAGAATTCTGGTTAGCCATGGAGCTTTTGGCGCATTGCCGCTTCCGAAGCTTCTCATTACAATAGACCTCAGTTCAGGTGCTTCGAGAACATGGTATATAATCTTTTCCTGTAATCCTGGGAACAGCGAGAATACCACGACATTCGGGTCGATTGCTGTATGCGGCACCATGGGTTTGCTGTAATCAGGCTTCAGTATATATTCTTCATGATATATAATGTTCACTCCGGCTTCTGCAAGATGCGGGAAGTTGAACGACTCGAAGGCGTTAAAGCCGTCGGCATTGGTCTTTGTCGATCTGTTTCCGCGAAGCAATTTGCCGCTGAAGTAGATGCAAACCTCTGGTACCATGGCTGTGCCGTCAGGATGAGACGCTGACGCAATCTCAATACTTGTTATCAGGTTTTCTTTGCCGTCTGTCCGCAATTGGTTAATAGGTAATTGGCTGCCTGTAAGCACAACGGGTTTTGTCAGGTTTTCGAGCATGAAAGAAAGTGCAGACGCGGTATAGGCCATTGTGTCTGTTCCGTGCAAAATAACAAATCCGTCATATTGGTCATATCGCTCAGCAATGATTCTCACCAGCTGCGACCAGAATCTAGGCGACATATCGCTTGAATCTATAGGCTGCGTAAACTGATAAGTTTCGATACCTGTTCTCAACATTGAAAACTCAGGCAGACAACTCACAAGGTGGTTGAAGTCTAAGGGTTCTAACACTCCTGTATCCGGGTTCTTTCCCATACCGATAGTTCCACCTGTGTATATAAGCAAAACTCGGTTTGATCTTGTTATTTTTGACATGGCTGATATTAAATTATTCTTATACGGACATCGTTTATGTATTTTATTTTGTGCAAATATAATTTAAAATAATCTGAAATCAAAAAAAATGATGTATATTTGCATAAATAAAATAGTTAAATTAAAAAATTATAATTAACGCTTTTAATAAAAAACAAACATGAAAAAATTTATGGATGAAAACTTCCTGCTAGAAACATCTACTGCACAGGATCTATTTCATAATCATGCGGCAAAAATGCCGATTATTGACTATCATTGCCATTTGATTCCTGAAATGGTCGCTAATGACCACAAATTCAAGAGCATAACAGAGCTGTGGTTGGGCGGTGATCATTACAAATGGCGTGCCATGCGTACTAACGGCGTTGACGAGAAGTATTGCACAGGAACAGAAACTAGCGATTGGGAAAAATTTGAAAAATGGGCTGAGACTGTTCCTTATACATTCAGAAACCCGCTTTATCATTGGACACACCTTGAGCTGAAGACTGCTTTTGGCATAGATAAACTCTTGAGCCCGAAGACAGCCCGTGAAATATATGATGAATGTAACGAAAAACTTCAGCAGCCTGAATATACAGCAAGAGGCTTTATGCGTCGTTACAACGTTGAATGTGTTTGTACAACAGACGACCCTATTGATGATCTGAGATATCATAAGCAGACACGCGAGAGCGGATTTGAAATCAAAATGATTCCGGCCTGGAGACCTGACAAGGCTATGGCTGTTGACAATACAAAGAATTTTGCTGAGTATGTAAATAAGCTGGGCGAAGTTGCAGGCGTTTCAATTGCTAAATTCCAGGATATGATTGACGCATTGCAGAAGCGTCATGATTTCTTCCACGAGAATGGTTGCCGTCTTTCTGACCACGGAATTGAAGAGTTCTATGATGAGCCTTACACTGACAGCCAGATAGAAATCATATTTGAAAAAGCTATGCGCGGTCAGGAGCTTTCACAGCAGGAAATTCGTCAGTTCAAGCATTGCATGCTTACAATCTTTGCTGAGATGGATCATGCAAGCGACTGGACACAGCAGTTCCATTATGGCGCAATCCGTGATAACAACAGCCTGATGTTCAAGAAACTCGGACCTGATACAGGTTTTGATTCTATCGGTGAATTCAATACAGCAAAGGCAATGAGCCATTTCCTTGATCACCTTAACGCAGAAGGTAAGCTTACACGTACTATATTGTATACACTGAATCCGTGTGCAAATGAAGTTATAGCTACAATGTTAGGAAACTTCCAAGATGGTTCTTGCCCGGGCAAGATTCAGTTTGGTAGCGGCTGGTGGTTTAATGATCAGCTTGACGGCATGACAAGACAGATGAATGCATTGTCTGTGCTCGGCTTGTTGAGCCGCTTTGTCGGAATGCTTACCGACAGCCGTTCATTCCTGTCTTATCCTCGTCATGAGTATTTCCGCCGTTTGCTCTGTAACCTGCTTGGCAATGACGTAGAGAAAGGACTCCTTCCTGACGACAAGGAAAGCCTGTATCGCATGGTTGAGGATATAAGCTACTATAACGCGAAAAACTATTTCAAGTTTTAATGCTTGAAGCATGAATATGGAGCCTCTTTTGCTGAGTCTGTACAGATTATGCAAAAGAGGCTTTATGATTTTTAATTATTGAAATATTTGCCAATATCAAAAAATAGAACTATTTTTGCAAAGTTTTACGATATACGTCACATTTTGTAATATGAGAAAAAATCTTTTTTTTATAGTTTTTGCCGTTTTATGCATGACGTTAGGCAGTTGCGGAAGCAGCAAGCAAATTGCTTATTTTCAGAATGCTGATTCATTGAGCTATGCGGCGTCAAAAGGTTTGTTCGATGCAAAAATAATGCCAAAGGACTTATTGACGATAACTGTCAGCACCACGGATCCAAAGGCTGCAACGCCTTTCAACCTTTCTGTAACCAACACACTAAATGCAACTGGATATTTGTCTACAGGAGCAGGTTCACTGCAGACTTATCTTGTTGACAACGACGGCTTTATTAATTTTCCTGTTGTCGGACAGCTGAAAGTTGGCGGTATGACAAAGAGACAATGTGAAAATTATATCCGAGACAAAATACTTCCGTATATGTCAAAAACGGAAAACCCTATAGTTACTGTTAAGATGGCCAGCTTTAAAGTTACTGTAGCCGGTGAGGTTAAGGCTCCGGGTGTATTTAATGTTGACCAGGAAAAGATTAGTGTGATAGAGGCTTTGGCCAGAGCTGGCGACCTTACTATCTATGGTAAGCGTGGTAATGTCTTGCTTATACGTGAGGATGCTACTGGAGAAAAGTCTGTTCACAGACTTAATCTGAATGATGCAAATCTGATAAATTCACCATATTATTACCTTCAGCAGAATGATTATTTGTATGTTGAGCCAAACAGCGTTCAGGCAAAGAACTCTGCAATAGGTTCAAGTACGACAATATGGATTTCTGTTGTCAGCATCCTGACATCTGTAGCTTCGTTGGTGGTTAATGTGTTGAAGTAAGTAAAGTATGTGTGGAATTGTTGGTTATTTAGGTAAGAAAGACGCTTATCCGGTGCTGATTAAGGGACTGGGCCGGTTGGAATATCGTGGATACGATAGCGCAGGCTTGGCTTTGCTTAATTCAGACGGAGGACTGAATGTATATAAAACTAAAGGTAAAGTAAAAGATTTAGATACATTTTGTAAAGACAAAAATATCTCAGGAACTGTGGGCATTGCTCATACACGATGGGCAACCCATGGTGAACCTTCATCTGTAAACGCACATCCACATTATTCAGAGTCTAAGAATCTTGCAATTATCCATAATGGAATAATTGAAAATTATGCAGATTTAAAGAAAAAGTTGCAGTCAAAAGGCTTGACTTTCCGTTCTGATACGGATACTGAAGTACTTGTGCAACTGATTGAATATATTCAGAACAAGAAAAAACTCGACCTTTTGTCATCTGTTCAGGTTGCGCTCCATGAAGTTATCGGTGCATACTCAATCGCCCTGCTTGATAAGCGTGAGCCAGATCAGATTATTGCTGCTTGCAAACAAAGCCCTTTGGTTATTGGTGTAGCAGAAGATGAATTCTTCCTTGCTTCAGATGCAAGTCCGATAATTGAGTATACTGATAAGGTGGCCTACCTTGAAGACGGCAGTATTGCTGTAATGAAAAGGGGAGAGAACTTGAAGGTCGTTGATATATTAAATAGGGAACTGTTCCAGAAAATACAGACTGTTGACCTGAATTTAGGTCAGATAGAAAAAGGCGGATATCCGCATTTTATGCTGAAAGAAATCTTTGAACAGCCCGAATGTCTTACTAACTGTATGCGTGGCCGTATAAATGTTGAGGCTACAAATGTTACGTTAAGTGCCGTCATTGATTATAAAGAACGCCTGCTGGCTGCAAAGAGAATAATAATTGTTGCATGTGGAACCTCATGGCATGCCGGACTTATCGGAAAGCAAATAATAGAAAGTTTATGCCGTATACCTGTCGAGGTTGAGTATGCAAGCGAATTCAGATACCGTAATCCTGTAGTTACAGACAATGATGTTGTCATAGCTATATCGCAGAGTGGTGAAACGGCAGACACTTTGGCCGCAGTGAAGCTTGCCAAACAACATGGAGCTTTTATCTATGGCATTTGCAATGCGATAGGATCAAGTATACCGCGTGCTACTGATACAGGTTCTTATATTCATGTCGGACCCGAGATTGGAGTCGCTTCGACGAAAGCTTTTACCGGTCAGGTGATCGTTCTTACTATGTTGGCTTTGGCTTTAGCGAAAGAAAAGCATACTATAGATGAAGATGTATATACGAAAATAGTTAAGGGGCTAAGCAATATTCCGGAAAAGATGGAAGAAACCCTGAAACTTAATGACAGAATATCACGGCTAAGCCGTATTTTTACTTATGCAAGGAATTTCTTGTATTTAGGGCGTGGATATAGTTATCCCGTGGCGTTGGAAGGAGCATTGAAACTGAAAGAAATCAGCTATATACATGCTGAAGGATATCCTGCTGCGGAAATGAAGCATGGCCCGATTGCTCTTATTGACTCAGACATGCCGGTTGTCGTTATTGCAACGCGTAATGCAATGTATGAAAAGGTCTTAAGCAATATACAGGAAATAAAGGCACGTAAGGGAAAAGTCATTGCGTTGGTTTCAAAAGGTGATGAGACTATAAGTAAAATCGCTGATGAGGTTATTGAATTGCCTGATACAGAAGAATGTCTTGAACCTCTATTGGCTACGATACCATTGCAGTTGTTGGCTTACCATATTGCCGTTTGTAAAGGTAAAAATGTTGATCAGCCTCGAAATTTGGCAAAATCAGTAACAGTTGAATAAAAATATATTAATGAAAAAGCTAAAGAATAATATTAGAAATCCTAGAGTCTTGCAGATGATTTTTATATTATGAATTAGCTTTTTAATTTATTATAACGATGATGGAACCATTGAAGCATGAATGTGGAGTTGCAATGGTAAGGTTACTTAAACCATTGGAATACTACCAACAAAAGTATGGCACCTGGATGTTTGGGCTTAACAAGCTCTATCTGATGATGGAGAAGCAGCATAACAGAGGACAGGAGGGAGCAGGCATGGCATGTGTGAATTTAGATGCTGTGCCTGGTTCTGAATATATGTTCCGTGAGCGTGCTGAAGGCTCAAATGCTATAACAGAAATATTTGCTAATGTTCAGAAGCAGTTCAGGAATGTTACGCCTCAGCAATTGGCTGACGTTGATTATGCAAAAAGGAATTTGCCTTTCGCCGGCGAATTATATATGGGACATCTGAGATATTCAACAACAGGCAAGAGTGGCCTTTCTTATGTGCATCCGTTCTTGAGGCGCAATAACTGGCGAGCTAAAAATCTTTGCTTGTGCGGCAACTTCAATATGACCAATATTGAAGAGATTTTTGACAAGCTTGTGAAACAAGGACAATATCCCCGAATTTACAGTGACAGCTATATTACACTTGAATTTATGGGGCACAGATTGGACCGTGAGGTTGAGCGTAATTTTATAGAAGGTCAGAAAAAGGGACTTAAGGATCAAGACATAACACGTTATATAGAGGATAATATAAAGATTAGCAATGTCCTTAAATCTACAATGGCCGATTACGACGGCGGTTATGTAATGTGTGGACTTACGGGTAGCGGCGAAATGTTCTCTATGCGTGACCCGTGGGGCATACGTCCGGCTTTTTGGTACAAGAATGATGAGTTTATTGTTCTTGCAAGCGAACGTCCGGTACTTCAGACAACATTTGAACTTGAATGTGATGACATAAACGAGCTGGAACCAGGATGTGCTTTGATTGTAAAGAAGAATGGTGAAAGTTCTATAGAACGAATACTTGAACCGAGGGGTGATGCAAAGTGTTCGTTTGAGCGCATTTATTTCAGTCGCGGTTCAGACAGAGATATTTATAAGGAACGTAAGAAACTCGGTGAACAATTAACTTCATCTATCTTAAAGGCTGTCAATTACGATACCGAGCATACTGTTTTCTCGTTTATACCTAATACCGCTGAAGTAGCATTCTATGGAATGCTTGGAGGTTTCAAGCGTTATATAAACAACCAGAAGATAGAAAGAATACGTAACTTGGATCATAAGCCGTCTTATGAAGAACTCGAAGAGATTCTGCATCAGTATGTGCGTAGTGAGAAAGTCGCAATTAAGGATATAAAACTCCGTACATTTATAACAGAAGGTGCATCGCGTAATGATCTTGCCGCGCACGTATATGATGTAACCTACGGATCTCTGGTTCCGTATGTGGACAATCTTGTTATAATAGACGACAGTATTGTGCGTGGAACAACATTGAAAGAAAGTATCTTGAAGATTCTTGACCGCTTGCATCCTAAGAAAATAATTATCGTAAGCAGTTCGCCTCAGATCCGTTATCCTGATTATTACGGAATAGACATGCCTAATCTTGAGGAATTTTGTGTATTCCGGGCAACTATTGAGCTGCTGAAGGATCATGGCATGTGTCAGCTGCTTGAAGATACATACAACAAATGTAAGGAAGAAATTCTTAAGCCTAAGAGCGAGATGCGTAACTGTGTTTGTGATATATACAAACCATTTACTGTAGATGAAATAAATAAAAAAATAGTAGAAATGCTTCGCCCGGAGGGAATGAAGACACCGGTTGAATTGGTTTATCAGTCTATCGAAGGATTGCATACGGCAATACCTAATCATAAAGGCGACTGGTATTTCACGGGAAATTATCCTACACCAGGCGGAGTGAGATTGGTAAATATGGCATTTATCCGTTTCTATGAAAGTGTGTATCAGTGTGAACGTTAGTTCTGAATGTGTTGGTAATACAAATTATTTAAAAATAAGAGTAGTTGAAAGAACAAAAAGATTTTGAATGTTTCCTGCTGTGCGCATTATTATTCTTTCAAAGAACAGATGTTGACGTACAGATTGATTTCGTTTAAAAATCTTTTTATAAAAGAGAGCAAATATGAAAAATGTAACTTTGGTCTTAGAGGATGGCACAAAATTTCGTGGAAAGTCATTCGGATATGACTCTCCCGTAGCAGGCGAGGTGGTGTTTAATACGGCTATGATGGGTTATCCCGAGAGTCTGACAGACCCATCTTATGCAGGTCAGCTGATGGTACTTACGTATCCGTTGGTAGGAAACTATGGTGTACCACCGTTTACAGTGGAAAACAATGGAATTGCCACTTTCATGGAAAGTGATAAGATATATGCATCGGCAATAATTGTTGCAGATTACAGCGAGATGTATTCTCATTGGAATGCTGTTGAAAGTCTTGCAGACTGGCTTAAGCGCGAGCATGTTCCGGGAATAACGGGCATCGACACGCGTGAGCTTACAAAGGTATTGCGCGAGCATGGTGTAATGATGGGCAAGATTCTTTTTGATGATGAGCCTGACAATATCCCGACAGCAGACTATGAAGGTGTTAACTTTGTAGACAAAGTAAGCTGCAAGGAGATTATACGTTACAACGAAGGAGCAGGAAAGAAGGTTGTTCTTGTTGACTGCGGCGTAAAGAATAACATTATCAGATGTCTTCTGAACAGAGGCGTAGAGGTTATACGCGTTCCGTGGAACTATGATTATACGGATATGGACTTCGACGGACTGTTCCTTGCCAATGGCCCCGGCGATCCTGATATGTGTGAGGATGCCGTAAACATTATAAGAAAGCAAATGAGCCTTTCTACAAAGCCTATTTGTGGTATCTGTATGGGTAATCAGTTGCTGGCAAAAGCCGGCGGCGCTACGATTTACAAGCTTAAATATGGTCACCGTTCTCATAACCAGCCTGTGCGTATGGTGGGAACAACCAATTGTTATGTAACAAGCCAGAACCACGGATATGCCGTTGATGCTTCTACTTTAGGAAAAGACTGGGAAGAGCTATTTGTAAATATGAACGACGGCAGCAACGAAGGTATACGTCATAAGACGAATCCTTGGTTCTCAAGCCAGTTCCATCCGGAAGCATGCTCTGGTCCTGTAGATACAGAGTTTATGTTTGACAAGTTTGTTGATGCGTTGAAATAATTTGTTTAACAGGCAGTTAGTGTAATTGCAATAAAAAGAAAAGACATGAAATATAATGATATAAAGAAAGTTCTGCTTCTTGGTTCCGGCGCATTGAAGATTGGCGAGGCCGGCGAGTTTGACTATTCCGGTTCACAGGCCTTGAAGGCGTTGAGGGAAGAAGGCGTTAAAACTGTTCTCATAAATCCTAACATTGCAACCGTTCAGACATCCGAAGGTGTTGCAGACCAGATTTATTTCTTGCCTGTTCAGCCTTATTTCGTAGAGCGCGTTATAGAGAAAGAGCGTCCAGACGGCATATTGCTGTCTTTTGGTGGTCAGACAGCTCTTAACTGTGGTGTTGAATTATATAAGAGCGGTGTGCTCGAAAAATATAATGTTAAGGTACTTGGAACTCCGGTTCAGGCCATTATGGATACAGAAGACCGTGAACTGTTCGTCGACAGGCTTAACGAAATTGATGTAAAGACCATCAAGAGTGAGGCTTGCGAGACTATAGAACAGGCACGCAAGGCTGCAGCTGAGCTTGGATATCCTGTCATCATACGTGCTGCTTATGCTCTCGGCGGACTAGGCAGCGGATTCTGTGACAATGAGGAAGAACTTGACAAACTTGCAGAAAAAGCATTCTCGTTCTCTCCGCAGGTGCTGGTTGAGAAGAGTCTTAAAGGCTGGAAAGAAATAGAATATGAGGTTGTACGCGACCGTTACGACAACTGTATAACAGTCTGCAACATGGAGAACTTCGACCCGCTTGGCATCCATACAGGCGAGAGTATCGTTATTGCTCCTTCACAGACACTTACTAACAGCGAGTATCACAAGCTGCGTGCACTTTCAATAAAAATTATACGTCATATCGGTATCGTAGGTGAGTGTAACGTTCAGTATGCTTTCGATCCGAAGAGTGAGGACTATCGTGTTATCGAGGTTAACGCACGTCTTAGCCGCAGTTCGGCTCTTGCATCTAAAGCTACAGGTTATCCTTTGGCATTTGTGGCAGCAAAACTCGGTTTGGGCTATGGTCTCTTTGAGCTGAAAAACTCTGTAACAAAGACAACAAGCGCATTCTTTGAGCCCGCACTCGACTATGTCGTATGTAAGATTCCACGTTGGGACTTGAGCAAATTCCGTGGCGTTGACCGTGAGCTTGGCTCGTCAATGAAGTCTGTGGGTGAGGTTATGGCTATCGGACGTAACTTTGAAGAGGCCATACAGAAAGGTCTGCGCATGATAGGACAAGGCATGCACGGCTTTGTTGAGAATAAGGAACTTGAGATAGAAAATATCGATGCAGCGCTTCGCGAACCTACTGACAAGCGTATATTCATCATATCTAAGGCTATGCACAGAGGTTATACAATCGACCAGATACATGACCTTACGAAGATAGACAAATGGTTCCTCTACAAGCTGAAGCACATTATCGACATAGATGAGACACTGAAGAAGTGCAAGAGCGTTAATGTTCTTGGAAAAGACTTGCTGCGCGAGGCTAAAGTATATGGCTTTACTGACTTCCAGATAGCACGTGCCGTAGGTCTGGAGCGCGAACTCGGCAATATGGCCAAGGCCGGACTTGTTATCCGCCAGCTCCGCAAGAGCTATGGCATCCTGCCCGTTGTAAAGCAGATCGACACACTGGCGGCCGAGTATCCGGCACAGACCAACTATCTTTATGTTACATACGCAGGTGTCAAGAGCGACATTACGTTTGAGAACGACAAGCGTTCTATCATTGTTCTTGGCTCAGGTGCATATCGTATCGGAAGTTCAGTTGAGTTCGACTGGTGCGGAGTTCAGGCGCTTAACACAATACGCAAGCAGGGCTATCGCAGCATAATGATAAACTATAACCCTGAAACCGTGTCTACAGACTACGATATGTGCGACCGTCTTTACTTTGATGAGCTTACATTCGAGCGTGTCATGGATATTATCGACCTCGAATGTCCTTATGGCGTCATTGTTTCTACGGGCGGACAGATTCCTAACAACCTTGCAATGCGTCTCGATGCACAGAATGTTCCTATCCTCGGTACATCTGCCAAGGATATTGACAATGCAGAGGACCGTGCCAAGTTCTCTTCAATGTTGGGACGTAACGGCATCGACCAGCCTGAATGGAGCGCACTGACTTCAATGGATGACATCAACAAGTTTATCGACCGTGTAGGCTTCCCTGTATTGGTTCGTCCTTCTTACGTCCTTTCAGGTGCGGCAATGAACGTATGTTCAAACAACGAAGAACTTGAGCGTTTCCTCAAACTTGCAGCCAACGTTTCAGAAGACCATCCTGTTGTTGTAAGTCAGTTTATCGAACATGCGAAAGAGGTTGAGATGGACGCAGTTGCTAAGAACGGCGAAATCATTGCCTATGCAATCAGTGAGCATATCGAGTTTGCCGGAGTTCACTCAGGCGACGCAACAATACAGTTCCCACCGCAGAAACTTTATTGCGAGACAATACGCCGTATAAAGCGCGTCAGCAAGATGATTGCTCAGGAACTGCACATCAGCGGACCGTTCAACATACAGTTCCTTGCACGAGAGAACGATATAAAGGTTATTGAATGTAACCTGCGTGCTTCACGTTCGTTCCCGTTTGTCAGCAAGGTGCTTAAGATAAATCTCATTGAACTTGCCACTAAGGTTATGCTTGGTCTGCCGGTAGAAAAGCCGGAGAAGAACTTGTTCGACCTCGACTACGTTGGTATTAAGGCAAGTCAGTTCTCTTTCAACCGCTTGCAGAAGGCCGACCCTGTGCTTGGTGTAGACATGGCTTCTACAGGTGAGGTTGGATGTCTTGGTGATGATACAAACACGGCGTTGCTTAAGAGCATGCTGTCTGTCGGCCACCGCATACCTAAAAAGAACATATTGCTCTCTACAGGTGGCGCAAAGCAGAAGGCTGCCATGCTTGATGCGGCCCGTCAGCTTGTAAGCAACGGATACAAGCTGTATGCAACTGTTGGCACATCAAAGTATCTTACAGAGAACGGCATAGAGAACACGCTCGTTTACTGGCCGTCAGACAGCGATAAGAAACCTCAGGCTCTCGACATGCTTCACAATCATGAGATAGATATGGTGGTGAACATACCGAAAGACCTTACTGTCAGCGAGCTTTCAAACGGATATAAGATTCGTCGTGCAGCTATCGACCTTAACGTGCCTCTTATCACAAACGGTCGTCTGGCAAGTGCGTTTATCAATGCTTTCTGCCGTGTTAAGCTTGATGACATTGACATCAAATCATGGGAAGAATATAAATAAGAGATATTTTATCATGTTTATTATAAAGGAGGTGACGCCACAAGACGTCACCTCCTTTATTGTTTTAATTCAAACGGCTCATAATGATTAACCCCAAATCGGGCATTATAGCGCATATTACTTTATCAATTTTGTGCATTGATGCTTTCAGCCAGTCTTTTTGTTTTTATTGGCGTCTTTTTGTCAGATTTTTTTTGACATAGCTCACTATGCCTGCGAAAAATCTAACGAAAATCCGCTGTCAAAGAGTTTATGGATATATGGGTCGGAACATCATTATCCTTGCTTAAATGCTGCCCTTTTGCTGAAAATGTATAATGTATTGAAAACTAGTGGCTTATGCCTTTGTTGCGCGTATTGCAGGCAATGTGCCGGTTAGCTTTATTTCATTGATTTGCAAAAGCATACCTTTTAGCGCGCGATTTGACGTTTTTTGCATTGTAAAAGGTGCCCTTTCGCAATGTAAAAGGGCACCTTTTGTAAAACAGTAAAATATATTCTGAAATGTTATCTGAAAACCACTGATTTAACATTGCTTATTCAGTGATTTTTGGTATGAAACTCATTGAGTTTTGTATGCAGTTATTTTGTATACTCTTTGCTACTATTCATGATGTCTGATGCCTGTGCCATTATATGCCAATATGACTGTTCGTTGTTTCTGCTATCTGTTTTCGTCTTTTTCAGTCTCTGTTTTTCCGTCTTCGTTTTTTATGATATTGTTGCGATACTCAGTTGGTGATATGCCTGTATGCATCTTAAAGAACTTGGAAAAGAAAGAGTTGTTAGAAAAATTAAAGTCGAATGCAATCTGCTTAATGTTCTTGTCAGAATATTTCAGTTCTGCAATGATGTGTTCAATGGCGTTGTCGTTGATAAGTGTAAGAGCATTCTTGCCACATACCTTTTTGACAATGGTTGAAAGATATTTTGGCGTATAGCAAAGCATTTCGGCATAATATCCTATTGTCCGGTGCCTTCCTTTATCTGCCGTTACAGCCTCCATGAAGTTGTTGAATATGTAGTCAGATTGCCTGAGACATTCTTCTGAACTGTCGTCAGTGCAGTCTTCATAGCTGTTCTGATATGCTATGGCAATCATTTCCGTAAACATCGCCGATGCGATATGCATGAGTATGTCTTTCTGGAATTTGTCTGCGTCAACGTCTATTTTGTCAGAAATTAAGTCGATATATTTTTTCAATACAACACATTCGTTTTTGGTCATATGTCTGACAGGACAGACATGCAGATGCTCCATCATTTTCCATGTCCCTTTTTCTGTTTGAGTCATGCGGTGTGCCAAGCGGTTTGAAAAGCATATTATTATAAGCTTATTATCGCTTTTTTCTTCAATTAGGTTTATGAGCGAGTTAGGCAGACATACCAGTATGTCGTTTTTATGAAGACAGAAAACAGTGTTGTTTAACTCTATTTTAAGTTCTCCTTTTTCGCAGTAGACAAACGTGAACTCTTCAATTTTTTCACTTTTGTTTTCATGAAAGATATAGTCGAGTCGGTCAGTTATTTTAACGTAGTCGTTGTCATAAAAATTTTTGCTTGTTTCTTGATTATAAATATTTCTTATGTCTTTGTTCATTTGTTCTGATTTTGTTTGCAAAGTTACTACAAAAAAGTGAAATGCGGAAAGATATAGTGATAGAATTGAGT
>ENA-OOXT01001530-OOXT01001530.1-human-gut-metagenome-genome-assembly--contig:-NODE-1530-length-14569-cov-2.220063_pt1 | contig 14569 bp, 9 predicted proteins | sample MGYA00241590_ERZ501349 | MGnify/ENA primary metagenome ERZ501349 (study PRJEB25962, sample SAMEA2042838) | human gut metagenome | biome: human gut; feature: human-associated habitat; material: faeces...
ACCGTGACTTGCGGAAGGAGACGCATCACATTGACAAAATCGTTCGTAGCGCTGTAAGAATGCCGGTTAGTCAAGACGATGACCGGGCGCAACCAACGAGTGCGGTCAGACGGGGAAAGATAGACCGGATTGGGCTGGGTAAAATCGTTATGCCCGTTTCCTTTCTTATATTGCGTGTAACCCGTCAGAATCCTTTCCTCAAGGAAACGCGAGGCGATGCGGTCGGAATAGAGCATGGAACCGCCCCCATTGTCGCGCACATCGAATATCAATCCTTTGCATTCCTTGAAATGCGCAAACATATAATCGAGGTTGTTTTCACCCACGCCACTTGAAAAACTACCGTAATAGACATATCCAATCTGATCGTCCGCCAGACGCTTATACTTCATTCCCCCGGCAATCTTGTAGTCCGTACCAAGATAATTGTCCTGTATTTCTTTATAGAAGTTAGCCGGATAATCTTCATACCAAGCCCAATAACGGGACATATCGAAAGAAGAGATCAGATTGGTATGTCCGTCTTTCACCTCGGCAAGCATTTTTCCGAGGATATCAAACAATTCGTACTGGTTCATCGTGTCTTTAACAAGCAGATTATAGCGGTCATACACATCGTCCCAGTCCACATCCTTGAAGGCAAAGAAGCAGTAATTCTCGTCCATGATACGCCAAAGCGCCTCGAAATTATCACGAGGAGACGAGTTATATTTTGTCGCTTTCTCGCAACCGAAGAGAAAGAGAAAACAGAGGAAAAAGAAGAAAGGCTTCATAAATCATAAATCTTTAATAGTATGCGCTTTTGTACCGATATCGCTCGCTCTTCAACCGTTTGCCTCCGAAAGAAACAAACTCTTTCACAAGCCCGATCATAAACGAGTTGGAAAGGACATGCGTCTTGATGCTGTTCACATCCGTCCGGTACATACTGTTCAGGTAACCGACACGGACCGTAAAGCTCGATACCGGAATGTCGAGCGTGAAATAATTCTTCATCGCAAACTTATTATGGAACGAACTGAATCGCACAACCCCGTCCGCACTGCCTTGCGTCAGGAAATAATAGGGTTCGCCTTTATGCACTGAGAAGAGCACACCGGCAAACGGTATCTCCGCCTGATAACGGAGCGTGAGCGGAAAATCCTTGATCCTGAAATTATAGATCGCCATGGCTGACAGATTCAAGTCGAAATCCGCCTTGCCGGAAACCGGATTGTTACTGTTACGCGTATTATAGATAAAACCACCTGAAAGACGTGCGGATGCCCCGGTCAAGACCTTTAATCCGGACAGCACTTGCGGAAAACGGTAATGATAACCCAGGCTGTAGTCCACAAATCCGGCATATTCGTTTGCCGTCTCCGCGCCGTTGCGGGTCGAACCGAACTCCACGTTGATCAGTTGCTGGCGGGACACATTATAGTCTGCCAACCGAACGATCTTCATCCGTTCATTGAGGACCCATGCCACCCAGCCCGTATAATTAATGTCCGTACTGGGCGATAGATAGGTGTCCCTCAAATTATAACCGCCGATCCCAACCATAGTGCTCTCATTGATCGAGCGGGGTACGTCCTCTGCCTGAGCGGTTGCCGGGAAAGGGAGGCAAAAGAAGAGAAGGCAGAGGGAATTAACAATTAATAGTTGACGTTTAACAGTTGCCACTAAATCATTCGTTTTTAATTATTCATTCTCAAAAAAGCTTCATTTGCCCGGTAATCTCATCAATAATATCCGAGTTACTCTTATCGGCATCCGGATCGAGATCTGGATCCTCTCCATCGTCGTCATTCTGCTCCTGCGGTTGTTCCGCCGGAGCAAAACGGACGGGATCGAGTTCGTTGATCGTCTCTATATCAAAAGTCGAAATACGTTTTCCTTTCGCTTTGAATCCTTTCACGGCAATGAATTCTTCCGCATCCAACACCAGCGGTTCACGGAAAGCGTCATGCCCGCCAAACACTGCCTCGATTCGCGGATAGGCCTCGTCGGTAAGCAGCATCAGGCGACTTTTCGGGTTCTCGCCGAGAAAATTCTGCTTGCGGCTTCCAGCCTCCAGCTGGAAACGTTTCAGGTAGTAATACTTCTGGTCGGCATCGTAAAGGGCTGCCGTCCAAACCTTATTCGCATCATACTTCTCAATATTCAATATATCAGGTTCGTAATGATTACTCAAATCGAAATTGGTCGTATAGAAATCGCCATTCTGAAGGATCACCAGGATCAGATCGTCACTCTGGAACTCGCCCAACTCTTCTCCACGCCCGTCATAATTCAGGCGTAACACATCACGGTCAAACCAGACCATACGGCCTCCTAGTGTCGAACTCCCTTTCTGCTTCAGGCTGATCTTATGCACATCCGCCTTTGTCAGGATATTCCCCATCGAACCGCGTCCTTTGATCGCGATCGTACTGAAATCCTTTTCGAACACCAACAACTTCTGGCGGGGTTTCGGCTTCAGGATCACTTTCACCGTCTCGGCTTCGCCATTGGTATTGGCGCTGAAATAAAGGATACGCGAACCTTCCGTTCCCTTGGTAATGTCATATTCTTTATCACGTGTCACACCTGTTACGGCAAAACGCTTGATATAATTATAACCCACCTTTCCATCTCGGTAGATCACATTATAGATCGTGCGGTTATCATTCCGCTTGAACACATTCAGGTAAAGGATATCCCTTCCGACGAACATTTTCTCGCTCACTTTCACAACCTTGTATGTACCGTTGCGATAGAAAAGAATAATATCGTCGATGTCGGAACAGTTGCAGACAAATTCATCCTTCTTCAAACCTGTCCCGATAAATCCTTCGGCACGGTTGATATACAGTTTCTCATTCGCCTCAACCACTTTGGTCGCCTCGATCGTGTCGAAGTTGCGCACCTCGGTCATACGTGGATAGTTCTTGCCGTATTTTTCTTTCAGCATCATGAACCAGTCAGCCGTATAATCGACGATATGCGCCAGATGATCGTCGATCTTGGCAATATCTTCCTTATATTGGGCAATAGTCGCATTACACTTGTCCGTATTAAACTTGAGGATACGTCCCATCTTAATCTCCATCAGTTTCAGGATATCTTCGCGAGTCACTTCGCGGATAAAGTGCGGTTTGAACAGATCGAGACGTCGGTCGATATGAGCAATCGCCTCGTCCATATCTTTCGCCTCCTCAAATTCCTTGTCTTTATAAATACGTTCTTCGATGAATATCTTTTCCAGGGAGGCAAAGAAGAGCGATTCTTCCAGTTCCCCTTTCTGTATCTCCAGTTCGGTACGGAGCAGATGCAGCGTGTCGTCAGTCGAATGTTTCAGCACATCGCTTACCGTCAGGAAGTGCGGCTTGTTGTCCATAATGACACAACAGTTCGGTGAAATGCTGATCTCGCAATCCGTGAAAGCATACAACGCGTCGATCGTCTTGTCGGAAGATACACCCGGAGCCAGATGCACGAGGATCTCCACGTTACGAGCCGTATTATCATCCACTTTCTTGATCTTGATCTTTCCCTTATCGTTTGCTTTCAAGATCGATTCGATCAAAGTAGAGGTTGTCTTTCCATAAGGGATCTCGCTGATGACAAGCGTCTTGTTGTCCAGTTTCGTAATCTTGGCACGTACTTTTACGGAACCTCCACGTTCGCCGTCATTATATTTTGAGACATCAATATACCCGCCAGTCTGGAAATCGGGATACAGGGTAAACTCTTCCCCCCGCAGATAAGCGACGGAGGCATCCAAAAGTTCGTTGAAATTATGCGGCAATATTTTGGAAGAAAGCCCTACGGCAATACCTTCCACACCTTGCGCCAGCAGCAAAGGAAACTTGACGGGAAGCGTCACCGGTTCCTTGTTCCGTCCGTCGTAGGAAAGTTGCCAGAGAGTCGTTTTCGGATTGAAGACCGTTTCCAGCGCAAACTTGGAGAGGCGCGCCTCTATATAACGCGGAGCCGCAGCACCGTCACCGGTGAGGATATTACCCCAGTTTCCCTGGCAGTCGATCAACAGGTCTTTCTGTCCGAGTTGTACCAGTGCATCACCGATAGAAGCATCGCCGTGCGGATGGAATTGCATGGTATGTCCGACAATATTCGCCACCTTATTGTAGCGTCCGTCGTCCAACCGCTTCATTGAGTGCAAAATTCGACGTTGTACGGGTTTCAGCCCGTCGTTGATATGCGGAACGGCACGCTCCAAAATCACATAGGAGGCATAATCGAGAAACCAATCCTGATACATACCCGACAAATGATAAGACACCCGGCTTTCCGATTTGCCCGGTATCTTATATTCCGAATGTGTCTCCTGGCTTACTTCTGTTTCGACAGTCTCATTCCTGTTTTCATCAGCAGCCAGTTGTCCTTCCGTATCTTTTATTTTTCCGTTTTCGTCCTGTTCAGTAATATCTTCTGGTCTCATATATCTCTATCCAAATCTTTTGCATCATCCCGGGCTCTGCGGTAATTGCTCATAAGCCATAATAGGCTGTAAATATACGAAATATTGCCGAAATAATAAAAAGAACAAGACAAGGCCTGCAAAAATTCATTATTTGGAAGTATTCATCACGCCAGTATCCGTATCTTGATTCCAGATTTTCTTCCCACCACTCTGATAGTTCCGTCCAAACTGGAAATTCCAGGTTTCATTAATCCGCTTGTAGTTATCGACAAACGGGTTGCCCATTCCCACACCGACAGTGATTCGCTTATGTTTGTACATAACGGACAACATATACAGGTTTTCCCGACTGGGCATAACAACAACCGGTCACATATAATATTTCATCCTTCTTCCATAATACCGTATTTTCTCTTCCAACACATCCCTAACCCAATTCTTCTGCATCCCAGCCAGTACAAACGCATAGGGCAAACGCGGCAGTAAAAGAGATTCGACAACTTCATTGATCAGGAAAAGAGGCTACCTGTTTTTCACAAGAGACAAGCTGCCAGAGCAAACAATAACGAACATATATAGAAAATATCTTTCATGCGATAAACAAAATCAATTTACTGTAAAGTCATCAAAGCCCGGCATTTATTATTTTTGCATCCGTAACGATAAAAAGAAAACGATGAAAATATTGATTCTTTGCTCCGACAACAGCTGCCTTAGCCAAATGGCGCAAGGCTGGTTGCAATCATTCGACAAATCACTCACAGTCTGTTCCGCCGGAATCAGTCCGGCCATAGAGGTGCATCCGCTCGCCGTCCAGACACTGGCATCCTCCGGCATCGATATCAGCCATCATAAACCAGAAGCTGTAGAAGAATATATAGATGAACCTTGGGACTATGTAATCACCGTCAGCAGAGATGCGGAAGAAAACTGTCCTGCTTTCACAGGAAAAGTACGCAACCTGATACACAGCAATTTCTACAACCCGGCACGTGCGAAAGGCACGCCTGAATCCATTGCTAATGAATTTCGTCGGATCAGCAACCAAATCAAAATGAAAATGTACGACCTGTACTGCGACGAAATACAAAACGGCGGATACGGACCGACTTGTACCTGTGGCGCGAACCGGTTTTGCAGATGCAATTAGCAACCTTTGGAGCCCTTCTGCTCGATATCCCGTTTCCGCTTCAAAGCCTCCAAGAAGTAATAGTCGGCATAGTTCAACGGGACATCTATTTCTCCATTATGCGGAATGCTTCCGACACAATGCATCAGCAAGAAGTTTCCATTCGTTCCCAATTCAGCCCGGTAAGTCGGAGAAGCCAGACTTTCCATGATCCGGTCGGCATACGCCTTATACGTTTGCGGTTCAGGCACATCCACCGTACTGATCTCATACAAAGCGGAGGCGATACAAGCGGCAGCTGAAGCATCCCGGTAATCGTTAGGAATGTTCGGGGCATCCATATCCCAATAGAACACAAGGTCTTCAGGCGTATTCTTATGATTGAACATAAAACGAACCGCTTTTAAAGCCTGATCGAGATATTTCCGGTCTCCGGTTTCTCGATAACACAGCGTCAGACCGTAAATACCCCAAGCTTGTCCACGGCTCCACGCCGATTCGTGCGCATATCCCTGTGCCGTATGGCGATTGCGTACGGAACCGTCTTTCATACTGTAATCCACCACATGATAGCAACTGCCATCCGGACGATATTGTTCTTTCATAGTGCGGTCGACGTGCGAAACGGCAACCTTATAGAAAGTTGAGTCGCCGGACAACCGTGTAGCGGCAAACAACAGCTCGAGGTTCATCATATTATCGATAATCACCGGGCACTCCCAACCCCTTTCCGAAATCCATCCTCTATCCACATCCCACGACTGGATAATCCCTGCCACCGGACGGAAGCGGGTGGACAAGGAACGGGCAGCCTCAACAATCACCTCCTTATATTCTGGATCGCCCGTCAGACGCAAACCGTTCCCAAAACTGCAATAGATCATAAAACCGACATCATGGTTCCACTTGATGTTTTTGGCATCTTTCACCGCTTCCGTATATTTTTGTGCAAGAGGCAACAGGCTCTTATCTCCTGTCAACTCATACAAATACCAAACCGAACCGGGGAAAAAACCACTGCGCCAATCCGCCAAGTTACAATAATAAACAGAACCGTCCGGGTTCAGCGTAGTCGGATTCATAAACTTACCGCTCGCCTCGATCAGTTCAATCTCTTTTCCTATCTGTTTACGGGCAAACTCTACGTTCTCTTCAACAAACCCGTCTCCTGTCCCCCCGCAGGAAATCAACGCAACACTGAGTGCCATGCCCATTAAATACTTCACTTTTACCATATTTATTATTATTTATTTTTAATGTAACTACTCTTCTATTCTCCCGATAGGAGAACTTTAATCACTTGTACAGGCTCACCTGATACCGATGCCGATAGAATCGTATATCCCTCTATCGGCTTCTCTGCTTCCGTTCCTCTTTTTGCCGCCCTTGCCGTAAAAAAGGCATCGACAGGCGAAACAATCTTCAAGGAAAAAGATTTACCGTCTTTCTTGAGAACGGCAGTATTTCCTTTGCATTCGACGTTTGCCGAAGTTATTACGGACCATTGTACCGACTGAGACGGGTTCTGTAACCCTATGCTGTCCGTAACCAGTATACGGACATCGTCGAGCATACGGAATGTCCGATAGACAAAACGACTTTGTCCGGCATAAGTCGTGCTCATATCCATTGTGACAAAAGGTTGGGCAGCCTTGTTATCCAGTCGATCAATCTCGCCTGTCCCGGCCGAGTTTTGCAGTCTATGGTCAATCGATAGCGTATTGTGGCTGAAGTTCGAGTTCCTGAAATATGTCCAGCGTTGCCCGTCCGGCTTGTAATCCCAGAACCCGGGCAGGCCATAGTTATCGCTCCCCAAATCGTCCGTCCACCTTATCCCGTTCGTCTCAATAATAAAGGTTCCGATATCCAGCTGCTGGTGCGCCATATCCGGATCTCCAGTTTTAGCAATCAGATAGAGGCTATTAGGAATATTCCGATTTCCGTTGAACACGATAATATCATTGATACCTTCGTACACCTTCAATTTCGGTAAGGCATCAGCAGGAGAAGAGGCCGTATCGTACCAAGGAATGGACAGAAAATAGAATCTGAAATAATTCCCGCTCTGTACCGTCTTTGACAAGATATCCCGATAAAATGCCGCTACTTCCGGCTGGTTGAAAGCCCGACTGAAATAAAAGTAAATAGGTTCTGCCGCAGGAGCCGTACTGCCGGAATTGGCAAAATTAAATATCTTGCCAGAAGGGCTTGTACTATGCATATAATACAGGACGCTTTTGTCCACTCCCACCATTTCCGAAATCCCGAAGTCCTCTCCAAGATTATCATTCAGCGCTTTCAGCAAAAGAGATAGGTACATGTTCGTATATCCCCAATAAGCGGGTCCCTCATAGCAAACACCGTCCGGTGCAAAATGCTTTAGGCAATTCGGGATATACCTGACCGCTTCACCAATGATATGTTTAGCCAATTCCGGATAATGCTCTTCAATGGCCAAAGCGCCCAATACCATTCCGGTATTGCATACTACATTCCAATTCGTTTCACGTTTCGCCCAAGAATCCGCATTTCCGGTTTTATATTCCTCAACGACAAGATCCAATGCCTTTGTTTTAATCGAATGAACAACCAGCTGTCTGGTCGAAGGGGCCAATACATCATACAGCCAGTCGTAACCAATGGCTACAGCCGTCGTCATTTCCGCCACATCCAAGTAATGAACAGGGTCCCAGTCCGAGAAATTGCAAACATGAATCAACTCTCTCTCCGCCTTCTCCGCAAAACGTCTGTCTCCACTCAATCGGTAGGCCAGAGCCAAGTTGACCATCCGGTAAACCTGTTCACGGCTGACAGGCAATATGTCTTTCGTGTTTTTTATTTTTCTTCGAGGATCTTCCTGGGGAGGAACCAACAACAAACGTTCAGCCTCCCTCATCAGGCTGGCGCGCAAGCTATCTAATAGAGGTTCAGTTCCAAATAAATCACGAACCCGCTGTTCCTCTTGCTTGCTGAAAAGCAACCTAGGATGCTGGCACAACTCTTTTCCGGGTTGTCGGATTGCGAGATTCTGCCCCTCCACCGCAAACGAGAGCAACAGTAAAAATAAACCTATTAAATTAATCAATCTCATAAACACATTAAGTTAAAGGGATTTTCAATGATCCAAATAAAAGAGACACAGTGTTCACAAAGCCTTCTTATATACTAATCAGAGCTCCGCGACTCTGTGTCTCCATATTACTATATCAAACTTAACACAACTGCTTAATCAATCAAGGCTACCAACCCGGATTCTGTGTCAACTCCTTATTTCGTTCCCGTTCCACACCAGGGATAGGCCAAAGCATATCACGTTCGGTAAACAAATGGGTATAGATCGGCTCGCCATAGATATTGACAGCATCCACGTTATTGAGCGTTTTGTGGGCAATCTCATATCCCCAACGACGCAAATCACTGAAACGAAGACCTTCCCCGGCAAACTCAACAGCACGTTCTTTGCGTATCCGTTCAGCCATCTGTTCTTTATTGCTAACAACCATCCATGCGGGACCGGAGTTCAATCCCGGCATGCCGACACGTGCGCGCACCTTGTTGAATTCGGTCACGGCTTTATCTAACTGCCCCGCTTCGTTGTAGGCCTCGGAAAGCATCAAGAGAACGTCGGCAAAGCGGATCAAGGGGAAAGCGAACGGTGTATGCAAACGGTTACTGATCGCACCGCCCTGGTCTCCTTCGGTCACGAACTTCCGATAGAGATAAGATACCCAACCTGCATTGTTCTGGATCGTACCGCCATTGGCATTTCCTGCCAGATTGTGATCCAGAGCGAAGATCAAATCCACGTTGGTTGTTCGACCAATATTCCCCATATAGTGTGAATAAGGAACGATCACAGTGGCCATCAGGCGCGGATCACGACAGGTATAGGCACTTAGTATCTTGGCTGTATCCGCCTCACGAAGTCCTACTATCGTTCCAGACCCATCCATCTCGACACTGAGGAGCTCCTTGCGCTGTTCGGGGGTCATAGCATTATAACCGGGGAAAATCTCATCCCAATTGAAGGGGCGACCATCTTTGAACTCATACATATCCACCAATTGTGTGGAAGGAACAGTATTGTTCCAGCAGCTCCCATAAGCGCCACGACAACCCATCAAAGCCTGTATCTGCATACCATACTCAGTTCCGACACCACTCTTGTTCTGGATAGAGAAGACCGTTTCTGGGCTCTTAGCCCCGTTATAGAGTTTAAAAACACGAGCGTAATCATCGTCAAGAGCATAGCCATAATTATTGGACTTGTTATAGACGATTTCTTCAAAATCGTTGATGGCAGACTGCCACTCTTTGTCGTAAAGATGCACTTTTCCACGAAGGGCATAGGCAGCACCTTTAGTAGCACGACCATATTCGCTGGCAGCATGTTCGACAGGGAGGTATTTGATCGCCTCGTCCAAATCTTCTAAAATATGAGCACGTACCTCTTCGAGGCTGCTTCTCGGTTGTTTCAAATTCATAAACTCTTCGTTGACATTAGTCGACTCATCATAGTAGGGGACCCCACCGAAAAGGTCTGTCAAGGAAAAGTAGAACATCGCACGAAGGAATTTAGCTTCCGCCACATACTCATTAATCTGTTCGTCCGTGATAATACCTCTCATTCCTTTTACTGAACGTATAAAAGTGTTGACACGATGTATACCATCGTAGAAGGTCTGCCAATGGGCTTGTATCGTTCCATCACGATCGGTATAGGTAGCCAGAAACATCATATAATAGTTATATCCGTAAGCGATATCTCCCAAATGGTCGAAGCAGAACTGGTAACCGTATGCCTCGTTTAGGCGTAGCATACCATAGATTCCCATCAAGCCTTGATGAGCGTGATCGCCGGTCTTGTAAAATGTTCCTTCGTTGACTTTGTCTCCCGGATAGGTTTCCAAATCATAGCAACCGGTGAACGTCATGGCAGCTAAAAGCATTGTTGCCAAATAGATTATGATCTTTTTCATGTCTTCAACTATTTAAAATGTAAGGTTTAAACCAAATGTTGTTAATCGCATAGTCGGATATTTCGTGCCAGACACCTCAGGATCCAGTCCCTTATATCCCGTAAAGGTCAAAGCATTGTCGATGCTGACATATAAACGGAAGTTGTCGATCAAGAGTTTTTGCGAGAGATGTTTCGGAACCGTATATCCCAACTGGACATTTTTTACTCTCAAATAAGATTTGTCCTGTACCCAAAAGTCGCTTGCCACCCGGTTCCGTCCGTCGGTATAGTCCAAGAGGCGCGGATAAGTGGCATCCGTACGTCCCGGATACCAACGTCCATCTGCAATAGTCTTGTTGATTTGATTACCCCGGCGCACTTGAGGCCAATAGCTGGCGCCATCTAATCCGCTCCAATATGTTTTCAATCCGGTAGCACCTTGCAAAATACAACTGAAATCCCAGCCTTTCCAATTGGCACCGAAATTAAACCCGAAAGTGAATGTCGGGTTGGTTCCATTACCGACTTTGATCTTATCGTTATCAGTGATGCATCCGTCTCCGTCAATATCTTTATATAAGAAATCTCCATATTCCGGTTTCTTATATTGTTTGAAGGCATCCGGATTATTCGCTTCCATCGCTTCCACTATTGCCATATCTTCTTCCGTCTGGATAATCCGGTCGACCGAAAGTACATATTGGACATTGATCGGTTCGCCTTCCAGGATCATATTGGTTCCATTCAGAGACATTTCATCCCCTTTGAACTTCGTCACTTTATTTTTGACGAATGAAAAATTTCCTCCAACAAAATAATTAACAGAACCGACTTTATCATTCCAGTTCAAACTCAATTCGACACCCCGGTTGCGAACTTCAGCCGCGTTGGATTTAGGAACGGTAGCATTACCATGTACCAATGGAGCCGGCAATTCGATCAAAATTCCCTTGGTGTTTTTGACAAAAGCATCGATGGTTCCACTCAATTTAGAGAACAGTGCAAAGTCCACACCAAAGTTAGTGACATAAGAAGTTTCCCAAGTCAACGCCGCATTAGAAAGAGCGCGTTGCGCCATACCGATCTGCAAAGCGTCGTTTAAGACATAATTAGAAGCCTGATAATATAACTGATAGTCATAGTTGCCTACGGCATTATTTCCCAACGAACCATATGAGGCACGAAGCTTCAACTGGTTAAGCCATGAGATATCTTTCATGAAAGCTTCCTGTTCCATACGCCAGCCCAACGAGAAAGAAGGAAAATAGCCCCAACGATATTTCTTGGCAAAGCGGGAAGAGGCGTCGGCACGAAGATTGGCTTCCAACAAATATTTTTCGTCCCAGTTCAAATTGACCCGACCAAAAAATGAACGCATAGCCCAATTGGAATAGGTTCCGGTTGCCGTAGCATTGGCAGTGGCAGCATTCAACTCCGTCAATTCAGATGAGGTCAAATTTTCTTTGGAAGCTTCAAACCAGTTGTTACGGTAAGCTTCCTGACTAGCACCGACCGTTGCCTGAATGTTCAACCGATCGATATCTGTTTCATATCTGACCAACCCGTCCATATTGTTACGGACAGTCTTATTGTTGCGGTTGATAACCTTCGAAACTCCGGTTCCGGCAATCTGCAACGTATTGTCATACAAGTTCCACAAATCATGAAAAACAGGCTGTTGGTACAGGAACTGGTCGGAAAAGGCATACGTATAAGACCCTTCGATTGTCAAACCTTTAAACGGTCTCAGCTGGGCATAAAAACGAGAAACGATGTTATTGGTCGTGCGATTTCCTTTGACGTCGTTCAACATCTTCAAGACATTGTTGGAGCTACTCTGCGGGTCATCTTCCGAGTTGTTTACACCTCCATACCGACCATCAGGCGCCTGATAGCAGATACCCGGTGTGGTAGCTTGCATATAGGTATAGAAATTGTCATTCGATTCTGTCTTCAACAACCCTAACTCCTCTTTTCCACGCGTACCGTAAGCATTGACACCAATAGTAAACCAATCTTTGACTTCCGCGTCCAAATTGACACGGGCACTATAACGTTCATACCCGGAATTTTCCATAATACCGGGATTGTTCATATAATTACCGGATATATAATAGTGAATCTTGTCAGATCCTCCGTTGATATTGATTGTATGGTTCTGCATCCATCCGGTCTGAAATAGAGCGTCCTGCCAGTCAGAGTTCGGATATTTGACAGGATCACTGTCACCGGCAGCCCGCCATTCGTCGATTTTCTCTTGGCTGAAGATCGCGGGGAGGCCGCTGTTAAGTTGCCCTTCATTATACAATTCCATATAATCGGCATAATTGGAGACCAAATCGATACGGTTCGCCACTTTCTGCATTGTGACATAACCATTATAAGATATTTTCGCTTCACCCGATTTCCCCCTACGGGTAGTGATCAGAATGACACCGTTTGCCGCACGAGAACCATAAATAGCAGACGAAGCGGCATCCTTCAACACTACGATCGACTCAATGTCGTTGAGCGAAGCAATCGGTGCACCCGGCACTCCGTCGACTACCCACAGCACGTTGTCGCCGTTCTGCGAGCCTTGACCACGGATTACGATGTTAGGAGCGGCTGTAGGGTCGCCACCATCGGCAGACACAGTAACGCCTGCCAGCTGACCCTGCAACATGCCTTCGGTAGAGGTGACAGGACGCACTGCAAGCTCGTCGACATTGCTCACAACGCCAACGGCTGCCGAGAGGTCCTTCTTCTTTGTTGCTGTACCATAGCCGATAGCCACCACTTCATTGAGCATCTTGCTGTCCTCTTCGAGAACAACAGCGATGTCGCGATTGTTCGCTCCTACCTTTACGTTCTTGGTTGTATAGCCTACATACGATATCTCAAGCGTGCCTCCAGGCAACACCTGAAGCGCAAAATTACCATTCACATCTGTAACAGTAGCAGCTTTATAGCCCACCAACTTTACAGAGGCTCCGATGATTGGCTCTCCGTTCTGATCCTTCACAACACCGTGTACGGAAATGCTACCGCGCAACGGCTGTTGAACCTCAGTGGCATTGGATAAAGCAGTGCCTGCATAAGCCGAGGAGGAAAACGACAACATGGAACATGCGGCTACTCCGAAGATACCCCACATCCAATTTTGTTTAGAAAAACCTTTTCCCATGTTCAATAAATTTTAATTAATATATGCAATAGATTATTATTCGCTGTAAATGTAATAGTTGATATACATTGCAAATGTAGGCAAAATATTAAAATCAAGCAAATAAATGTTTCAAAGATTTAAATAATGAAACGCTATTTTAAAGATTACGTATCAAAACAACTGAAAAACAGAGCGAATCCGACTGATTAGCAACATCTTTTTGCATTGATACAAGACAATACGAGGCAAAAAAAACGTGCATAACTTTTGCCGTTACATATTAAAATGCTAACTTTGCAAATGGAAAAAGCTATACATTATTATATAATGTGGCAGACCAGCAACGAAACAAACGTTTTTATTCATAAAACAATAAACAATTATGGTAAACTACAAAGAATTGGGCTTGGTGAACACACGTGATATGTTCGCAAGAGCCATCAAGGGTGGTTACGCTATCCCTGCATTCAACTTCAACAACCTCGAGCAGCTCCAGGCCATCATCAAGGCTTCTTCAGAGCTGAAGTCACCGGTTATCCTTCAGGTATCTAAGGGTGCACGTGCTTACGCTAACGAGACTCTTCTCCGTTACATGGCAGAGGGCGCTGTAGAGTACGCTAAGGAGCTCGGCTGCAAGCATCCTGAGATCGTTCTCCACCTCGACCACGGTGACAGCTTCGAGCTTTGCAAGAGCTGTGTAGACCTCGGTTTCTCTTCTGTAATGATCGACGGTTCTTCACTTCCTTACGAGGAGAACATCGCTCTTACAAAGAAGGTTGTAGAGTACGCTCATCAGTTCGACGTAACTGTAGAGGGTGAGCTCGGTGTATTGGCTGGTGTAGAGGATGAGGTTTCTTCAGATGTATGCCACTATACAAAGCCTGAGGAGGTTATCGACTTCACAACTCGTACAGGCGTTGACTC
>ENA-OOXT01001533-OOXT01001533.1-human-gut-metagenome-genome-assembly--contig:-NODE-1533-length-14547-cov-2.790160_pt1 | contig 14547 bp, 10 predicted proteins | sample MGYA00241590_ERZ501349 | MGnify/ENA primary metagenome ERZ501349 (study PRJEB25962, sample SAMEA2042838) | human gut metagenome | biome: human gut; feature: human-associated habitat; material: faeces...
GAATTAGATAATAAAAATGCAAATTTGAAATGTAGGAATTTAATCCTTGGCCATAAATCTAAAAATATTGGAGATGAAGTTTACAATAAGAAAACTCTACAAGATTTAATTAATACAATCGAATTAATTAAGTATGATAGAACTATAAAAAAGAACGTAAAGTTGGTAAATAATGTATTATAGCAGTGGGAACGTAAACGAAAGAAATTGAATTTATAAATGGGATATGGTACATTTAAGGTGCAAGGGCAATAGTTCAAGAAGGAGAACGCTGCGGCGGAACGACGTTTCCGAACAACCGTAGAAATCCCGGTGCAACTCCGGGTGACTTACATAAGGTAGAAGATAGTTTAGGCTGGCAGAACAGGTTGATAGACAAGGCATCGGTTCAATTCCGGTTGACTACCAGGAGGATATATCATAACGGTATATCCTTTTTATGTTTGAAAAATAATAAGGATGAGATTTTTTCTAATAAAAAATGGAGGTGACTGAATGAAGCTGAGTAAAGCGGTCAGAAGGCTGCCGAAGTATAAATCTAGAGAAGAAAAGATAGAAGAGTAATGGTGTTAATACAACTATGAAAATCCCAGAGCAGATAGAGAGGATTGGAAATGTCAAATAATACAAGATATTTAGTTCTTACAGATTATGATAATAGAGGAACAGTTATTAAGCAGGAAGGAAGAAAATTTTATGAATATAAGGATGATGAATGGGTAAGACGTGGGCTTGGAATTGGATATTTTTTACCAGATGAGCCAGAGTTTGAATGCTATGAGGAGATAACCGAAGAAGAAGCATTGAGGAAAATAGAAGAAATGAAGTAGATACTACTAGCCTTTAGGTCGGTGGTATTTTTATATCAGAAGCGGCGCGTTGATAAGTTTTCAAAGAAGATTGTTGAGAAAGAAGTTATCCCGCACCCCAAATTTTCCTTCCCTACGCAAAACCAAAAAGGGCATCCAGTTCGGGCAGCTTACCCGCTGCCCGTCACAGTACTGGGTCAGAATCGGCTGGCGGACGTTCGGGCGGGAAAGGTAGCTATTAAACATCTCATCAACAATATTGGAAATATTGGAAAAAATGTTTCTGCCGTAGACAAATTTGTGGTCAAAGGCGGTGGAAGAAGTAATGGTAAAATCATAGCCTTTGTTCCGGTACCACTCCGTATACACCCGGTTCAGGGTAAAGGACATAATCGCTAAAATATTTGCACGGAGAGCTGCATCCGGCCAGGTAGCATAGATTTCGCTGGAGGCAACATTTTTGATGTAGTCCCGGTAACGGACATAGTAGTCGTTGGCGGAAGAATCACTCGGCGGTCCGTCATGGACAATGACATATTCCGGGATGACAACACGGCTTAAGACAATCTCGCCGCTTTCAGTTATCGGCTTGATTTCATCCTCCGGGATTTTCGGCGGAAAATTCCCATAGAGAGTGTTGGCTGTTATAACAATATTTCGTTCCAGTGGATTTTCCACGGTGGCAGTTTCCATCCGGACATTTTGGATGGAAGTTTTATCCGGCAGAACAGAGATACCGGAAATATTGATGGGACGGTAGCCGGACGCATTTACCTGAATGGTATATTCCGAGTAAGGCTGGAATTCAGAAGGCTCCATGCTATATTCTAAGGGGGGAGCCGGCAGTTCAACTGCTGCAGTCTGACCGGAAATGTCAGTTGATAGTTCTTCAATGATTTCGGTAGGATTTCCCGTATAGGAAAGACGGATGGAGGCATCTTTAATGGGGAAAAAGCCACGCTCTGTGGTGACATGAATCTGCAGTTGTCCTCTGTCCGTGGCTTTTTGCATATAAGAAAGGTTTGACATATGGAAACCTCATGATATTTATTCCATAAAGTATATGCCGGAAAGAGGAAAAACGTGTTATACTGTTGCAGAATGAATGGAGAGAAAACATGATAAATTATAAAATGATATTGCAATACGATGGCAGCAGATACAGCGGATGGCAGGTGCAGGGAAATACAGAGCAGACCATTCAGGGAAAGCTGCAGTCGGTATTGGAGAAAATGACAGGAGAAGAAATAGAGATACATGGCTCCGGAAGAACGGATGCGGGCGTGCATGCCATGGGACAGGTGGCAAATTTTAAACTTCAGAGCGCATATGAACCGGAAGAGATAAAGCGGTACTGTAACCAGTATCTGCCGGAGGATATTGTGGTATTAGAGGTATCCGAAGTACCGCTCCGGTTTCACAGCAGATTAAACGCAGTAAAAAAGACTTATTGCTACCGCATTTTCTTAGGGGAGAAGCCGGATGTATTCCGGAGAAAATATGTAACACCGTTGGCAGAAAACCTGAATATTAACAAAATGAAGGCAGCGGCGGAAGTGCTGCTTGGAACCCACGATTTTACTTCTTTTTGCGGCAACCGCCATTTCAAAAAATCGGCAGTACGGACGATTTATGAGATTCGGATAGAAGAGAAAAAGGATGAACTTGACATTTCTTTTACCGGAAATGGATTTTTGCAGAACATGGTGCGAATCCTTACCGGAACACTGTTAGAAGTTGGAATGGGAAAGCGGGAAGTTTGTGAGATGAAAGAAATATTAGAGGGCAGAAACCGCAGCCTGGCAGGACCAATGGCAGCAGCAAAGGGACTGGTGCTCATAAATGTGGAATATGAATAGATAAGGCAGAGAAAGCTTCATGGAGAAATGGATTGAAATCAGAAAAGGCGGCAATTTCATGGAAATGGCAAAGAAATATGGAATTGACCCACTGATTGCCCGGATTATAAGAAACCGGGATATAATAGATGAAAAAGAAATTACAGAATATTTGTATGGTGGAAAAGAGGCATTACATAATCCTCATTTATTAAAGGATGTGGATAAAGCTGCAGAAATTATTGCAGAGGGCATTGCAGGGAAAAAGGCCATGCGTATCATTGGTGATTATGATATTGATGGTGTCAATGCAACCTATATTTTGTTAGAGGGAATCCGCCGGTGCGGCGGCAATGTGGATGCTGCAATCCCGGACCGGATGAAAGATGGTTATGGAATCAATGAGCATTTAATCGAGCAGGCATTGTCCGATGGAAAAGAACTTTTGATTACCTGCGACAATGGAATTGCTGCAATCAACGAGATTAATTTTGCAAAGGAAAAAGGAATGACCGTCGTGGTAACGGATCATCATGAGATTCCTTATCGCAATACAGAACAGGGAAAGGAATTTCTGCGGAGCAATGCGGATGCCATTGTAAATCCCAAACAGAATGACTGCCTGTATCCATGCAAAGGAATCTGCGGAGCAGTAGTGGCATGGAAGCTGGTGCAGGTGCTTTATGAGAGAATGGATATTCCGGTGGAAGAAGCGGATATTTTTATTGAAAATGCAGGCTTTGCAACGGTGGGGGATGTCATGGACTTAACCGGAGAGAACCGTATTTTGGTGAAGCTTGGGTTAAAAGCGTTAGAGCATACGAAGAATCCCGGAATGAAAGCGTTGATTGCAAAAAACAAGCTTTCCGATAAGCCGTTGAGTGCATATCATATCGGCTTTGTATTGGGACCATGTATCAATGCCAGCGGCAGACTGGATACGGCAAAACGCTCCCTGGAGCTGTTACTAGAACGGGATGAAGTAAAGGCTTCTGCACTGGCAGGCGAATTGGTGGAGCTTAACGAAAGCCGGAAATATATGACACAGCAGGAGACACAGAAGGCATTGGAACAGATTGAAAAGGAAGGCCGGGAAAAAGATAAAGTATTAGTGGTTTACCTGCCGGAATGCCATGAGAGTCTTGCGGGAATCATTGCCGGAAGAATCCGGGAAGCCTATCAGAGACCGGTATTTGTACTGACCAGAGGAGAAGAAGGAGTCAAAGGCTCCGGTCGTTCTATCGAAGCCTATTCCATGTTTGATAAAATGACGGAAGTGGCGGAGCTGTTTACAAAATACGGCGGACATCCTATGGCAGCAGGACTTTCCATGCGGGAAGAAGATATTGATAAATTGCGGGAGCAGCTTAATCAGAAGGCAGAACTTTCTGAAGAAGATATGGCAGAGGTGGTAAGGCTGGATGCGGTGCTTCCGATGTCCTATTTTACGGTAGATACCATCCGGCAGTTAAGTGTGCTGGAGCCTTGCGGAAAGTCCAATACCAAACCGGTATTTGCAGACCGTAATATCAGGATTACAAGAGCCAATATAGTGGGTGTAAACCGGAATGTATTAAAGCTTCATTTATTGGATTCAAGGGGAAATCCGGTGGCAGGAGTTTATTTTGGGGAAGTGGAAAAATTTCTTACATTTCTCAGTGAAAAGTTTGGCAGTGAAGAAGTGGATGCAGCTATGCATGGAAAAGAAAACAGCATACAGTTTGCCGCCGTTTATGAGCCGGCAGTGGACACTTACAGTGGAAGAGAAAGTGTACAGGCAATTATCCGGCGGTTTCGATAGCCGACGCATCCGTAAGAAGCTGCCAGTGGCAGGTTCTGTAGGTGAAACTTTAGGAATTTAAGAAAAATTTAATAGAGTATTATGGTTTTTGCAGGACGCTTTGGTTGTAAAAAGTGCAGAATCATTGTAAAATATAAGGGATTTATAACATACAGGGGGTATATTATATGACGAAAGAGGAAGTGTTTTCTTTCCCTTCCGCAGATGGGCGAACCACAGTTCATGCAGTACGATGGACTCCGGAAGATGGAAAGTATCGTGCAGTTTTACAGATAACACATGGTATGGTGGAATATATTGAACGCTACCGGGCTTTTGCAGAATTTTTAAATGACAATGGTTTTCTGGTGGTAGGTCATGATCATATCGGACACGGCGAATCCGTTGTATCTAAGGATGAATGGGGATATTTTGCAGAGCATCCCAGCGATACGGTGGTTGCCGATATGCATACACTCCGGGAGATGACGCAGAAAGAGCATCCGGGTGTACCGTATTTTATGTTGGGACACAGCATGGGTTCTTATATGCTTCGGAAATATCTTGCGATACATGGAGAGGGGCTTACCGGTGCTATAATTATGGGAACCGGCTGTATTCCAGACAATACCACAAAGCTTGCCATGTTTATTGCAAAGCTACAGGCAGCTTTTTTTGGCTGGCACCACAGAAGTAAATTATTGCAGAAATTATCTTATGATAAATACTATCATCAGTTTGACCTGACAGGAAAAGATGCTTCCAATAGCTGGCTGACCAAGGATGAAGAAATAGTAAAAACTTATTATGCAGACCCGAAATGCACGTTTGTATTTACGGTAAATGCTTATATGGGACTGTTTGAGGCAGTTCTTTTTGACAACCAGCAGGAAAATATTGAAGCAGTTCCAAAGAGTCTTCCGTTATTTTTTGTATCGGGAGCGATGGATCCGGTGGGCGGCTGCGGCAGCGGCGTAAAGAAGGTATATAATAAATTTGACACAGCCGGCAAAGAGGATATTACCTGGAAATTATATGACAACGACCGTCACGAAATCTTAAATGAGACAGACCGTGATGTTGTATATCATGATATTCTGGCATGGATGAATGTTCACCTTGCCTGAAAAAGGAGGAAAAAATGAAAAAACATATCAAAAAAATAATGGGAATGGGATTAGCATGTATGCTGTTTCTTGGAGTGCCATTTCAGGCATCCGCAGCAGAAGTGACCGGAACACTGTCTACAGAGACATCATCGGAAAATGGTACTGCAGCAGGTGGGGAGAACAACAGTTCTGATGCAGCAGCAAATCCGGACAGTGGAGCAGACAGCAGCACGCCGGATGCCGGAACAGCTGCAGATAATCCGGCAGCTGTAGAAGATAAGGCAGATGACAATGTTGTAATCAAGGAAAGTGACAAACCATATCTGGCATTGGGCGCAGACTTATCCGAAGACCAGAAGAACACTGTTTTAAGTCTGATGGGCATTGATCCGGCACAGCTTGGTAACTATGACGTAGTAACAGTAAACAATTCCGAAGAACACCAGTATCTGGATGCATATATTCCATCTTCCCAGATTGGAAGCAAGTCCTGGTCCTCCGTTGTGATTGTAAAGAAGGAGAAAGGAAATGGAATCAACATTTCCACAAAGAATATTTCTTATTGTACCGTTGGTATGTATAAAAATGCACTGGTAACAGCAGGGATTGAAGATGCAGATATCATTGTAGCAGGACCGAAAAATATTTCCGGAACCGCTGCGCTGGTTGGCGTATTTAAAGCATATCAGGAAATGACTGGTAAAGAGCTTCAACAGGAAAATGTAGATACTGCATTAAATGAGCTGGTATTAACCGGACAGCTTGAAAGCAGCACCGGAGCAGATGCTGAGTCGGTAGAAGGTCTGGTTGCATACTTAAAACAGCAGATGGCAGAAAACAATCTTACGGATGATGCAAGCATCCGTGATGCCATTGATGAAGCAGCAGATAAATTTGATGTGACACTGACAGAAGAGCAGAAAGAGCAGTTATTAGACCTGTTAAAGAAGATTGGCAATCTGGATCTTGATGTAGACAACCTTGTAAATCAGGCAAAATCCATTTATGACAAGATTGAGAACCTTGGTGCAGATGGAATCTTTGATAAGATTGGAAGCTTCTTCTCAAATCTGTTTTCATCTATTGCAGATTTCTTTAAGAATCTGTTCAATTAAATAAGACAGGACAATTACTACAGAACCTCACAGAGTGGAAAAAACATTCTGTGAGGTCTTTTTTTGCGTCTTTTTGCAGAAATTTTACCACTTATCCGAAATCTATTTACAAACCACATTCCATTTATACTGAAAATCCTTTATTTTTCAAAGCAGATCACGGATGCATAGAACATCTGATTCTTCCAGTCAAAGCGGCAGGTGCCGTGATATTTTGAAGCAATTGTCCGGACGGAAACAGTACCTAATCCCTTGCCGGCATGCTTGGTGGATGAGAAAGTTCCATCCGGATCCTGCATAATTTTACCATCAAAAGTATTGTCAATCGCAATACAAAGAGAACCCTTTTTATAAACTGCCCGGACAACGATGCTTCGTGCAGTTGTCTTAGAAGCTACACAGGCATCCACTGCATTTTCAAGCAGATTTCCAAAAAGAACAGAAAGATCATTGGCTTCAACCGGGCAGGAGGCCGGAATACTCGCAACTGCAGAATAAGCAATACCAAGACGCTCTGCTTCCTGTGCATAATAGGACAGAACGATATTTGCAGAGATATTTTCACAGAAGGTGATCAGGGAATGATCCGGTAACTGCTTACAATACTGTTCCAGATAGGAAGCTAAGGCTTCATAATCTTTTTTCACCAAATAAGCCTGCATAACAGATAGATGATGATGCAGATCATGTTTTGTACGGCGGGCGTCTTCAATTCTTTCCTGAAGTTTTTCATACTGGACAGTCTGCAATTCCAGTTGATGATTTTGCTGCTGCAGTTTTAAAATCTGTTCCTGATTTACGATCAGTCTGGCAACGATGGAATAAATAAGAAGTGCTCCGGCATTGATAAAGACAGATACAATGATATTTTTGGGATTTAGAGCGATCTCAAGCCCGGATAAAGTCGAATTGCCATAGACCATATAATACCAGATCAGGTAAAAGGTTGCCGGGATCAGCCAGAGATAACGCCACTCATGAAAAGACTGTGAGCAGTAAATCGCAGGAGTGATCACTTTTTTCAGAAAAACAAAGATCGGTATTAAAATAAAAATTTCAGCGATCACCATAAACAAAGACATTGAATAACGGTAAGGCAAAAGAGCAAAATCTGGGAAGAACTGCCCTTCCAGACACTTTGCGGTAATGACGGTCAGATTGGCAATATTCGAAATCATAAGCAGTACGAATAAAAGCTGGCCGGGTGATTTTCTGATGGCAGCGAAGTAAAAAATTGCATAAGAAAGCGTACTGATCAAAGACAATATGGCAGAGATATTTCCGGTTGAAAAACGGGCAAGAAGTCCGAACAGAATCTGAAGAAACGTGAGGACGACAATCAACAGTCCGGTTTTCGTGCGTGAAAAACGGAGATCATCACGGAACGGATATAATGCAAATATCAAAAACGGGAAAAAGTTCAGCAGGGAATACAGGCAGATTTCAAAAATGCGGGAAAGTGGTGGAAGCATTATGACATCTCCTTTCTGATCTTATCAAAGCAAAATGATGAGTAAGCACACAGTACATCAGCGGATTTCCGGCGGCTGATCGGGATCAGTGAGCCATCAGACATGGAAAATACCGTACCGGGCTGACCACACACTTCATAAAAATTAACGACAATCCCTTTGCATGGACTATAGAAATAGGAATAGTGGCACAGAAGCTGTTCGATCTCCAAAAAAGGTACACGCAGGGTGATCGTTTCATCTTTTTTACAATGCAAAGTTACCCGGTGAGAGGCGTAATCTGCGTAAATAATGCTGCGTAAAAGTACCTTTTCCCCATTCGGAAGAAGGACGGTACGTGAAACCTCAAGACTTTGCTGACCAATCCGGTCAAGCATTGCAAGAACCTGTTGCTTCAAAAAAGGCTTATGAAGATAATAGCAGGCATTCACCTCATAACTTTCACTCGCGAATTCATTGCTTGTAGAGGCAAATACAAGGCAGACATTCGGATCCGTTTCCCGTATGCCCCGTGCGGTCTCGATTCCTGTTAACTGCTCCATATAAATATCAAGAACGATCAGATCGAAAGTATCTGCACTCCAGTGCTGTAAAAAATCTTCTCCATTATGAAATTCTGTAATGACAGAGTCCGTATCTAATGCCTCTGCAAGAAACTGATGCATAATACTTAAATCATCCAGACAGTCGTCAACTAGTGCAATCCTCATGGCAAATTCCCCTTTCGTAAAAAGAATCTGACTTCATAATAGATGAATTCCGGATAAAAAACAAGAAACAGCAGAAAAAAACCACTTGAGCCGGAAATCAACCGCTTGAGCCAGGTGGATTGAATCATACTATTTTTGAAGATAAAATAAGCTAATATGAAGTATTTTTACAATAAAGGAAGGTATTTGGTATGAAAGAGAAAATTAAGTATGTGGGAGCAATGCTTATCTGTTTTATCGCAGTGTTATTCATGCAGATGCCGGTTCTGGCAGATGACGGAGTTCCGGCAACAGCATGGAGGGACAATGCGGCAGCAGCATTTGCAGGCGGAAGCGGTACGGCAGCAGATCCGTATCTGATCACAGACGGAGCACAGCTTGCTAAGGTTGCAAAAGATGTGGAAGATAATGTAACAGTATATAAGGATGTGTATTTCAGATTGGAAAATGATATCGATCTGTCTGCACACAGATGGAATCCAATCGGCGTATGGAAGTGGTATGAGAACGGAGCAAGCGAGAATAAAACGTTTGCAGGTTTTCTGGATGGAAACGGAAAGACAATCACAGGTCTTATTGTAGACGAGCGTACAGAAAAAAACAGTGCGGGACTTTTTGGAAATATAGGAGATAATGCAGGAGCTGCAACAAATGTGGGTGCGAAAGATCTCAACATTGTGGATGCCAGAATTTATGCAACGGATGAGGGAATGGAAAGAAGTAGTTCTGCCATTTTAGCCGGATATGTAATGGCAAATTTTGGTCATACGATCCGTTTTGATAATATTTCCGTATCAGGAACAATTACAAATACAAAAGTGGGAAAGACAATGATATCAGGCGGACTGATCGGAGAGGTATGTCGTGCGACGGTAGATAACTGCCAGGCAGATGTTACAATCAAAGGCGGTGATAATACAGGTGGTTTTGTGGGAATAGATGCCAGTTCCACTTATACGAATTGCAAAGTAACCGGAAAAGTCACGGGATTATGGGCAATCGGAGGCTTTGTGGGATATGCACAGGAAGCTGATCCAAGAACAATGAGTACTTTCAAAAATTGCGTTGCAGAAGTTGATATTGTTGCAAGCGACTGGCGTGCCGGAGGATTTTCAGGATACATGGAGAAAGGAAAAGCTTCTTCCTGTGCTGCACTCGGTGATGTGACAAGTTCAGTAACCGGATGGAATCCGAAAGTGGGCGGATTTGTCGGAGAAATCGGCACTAAAGATGCGACAGGTAGTGCAATATTGGATAAATGCCATGCTGCAGGAAAGGTGACTGCAGCCAGCCCAGACTATAAGGCCGGAGGATTTGTTGGAACACATACGGAAGGCACCTATACAGAATGTTCCTTTGACAGCGAGAAAAATCCTGGTCTGGCAGCATATGGTGAGGGTGACGAAGCCGCTGTTCCGGTAGAAGCAGGAACAACGACTGCAGTTTCCGGAAATCTATGTGAGGATATTTACGGTGGACATGCCTGGGAATCCGATTATACGGTAGATGTTGCTCCGACATGTGGCACAAGCGGCAGTGAATCAATTCATTGTTCAAGATGCGGCAACAGTAAGTCTGCCAGAGAAATCCCGGCAACCGGATCACATGACTGGCAATGGGTCATTGATACACCGGCGGCAGTCGGAGTGGCTGGATCTAAGCATGAACAATGCAGTATCTGTGCTGCAACAAAACCTGCAGTTACGATTCCTGCACTTGAAGATGCAGGAGCTTCCGGAGCAGGGTCATCCGGGACTGAAACATCCGGAAATACATCGTCCGGAACAACAGCAGCAGGCAGTGCTGCTGCACCGGCAGATACAAATGCTGCACAGCCAAGTGCAGAGAATAATACAGGCGTGACACCTCCGAAAACAGGAGAGGATCCTGTTACAGTAGTATATCTGCTCCTGTTCGCATCAATGATTGGTATGGCTTTGGTGCGGAGAAAAAAGCATTTTAAAGATTCTTTTTGATCACTTTCACGGCACAGCTGTGAATAATTCAGGTTAAATAATGAAAGCAGAGCAATAGACTGACTTTATGAGCGTATATTAAGTTTGAAAAGGAATCAGAAAGGGGCGTTGTGGCAATGAAAAACACACGAAAATCAGCGGCAATCTGGCTGGCGATGACGTTGGCAATATCGACAGCTTTTGGGAATACAGTATGGGGAGAGATCCGACCGGATACAGAGAAGGAAAATGATGAAAATAAAAACTTAAACGATGTGCCTGCTCAGAATGGGGCAGTACTTTCTGTCAGTACGCCATCCAATGCGGAAGATATCACAACCACAGGTGGAACAGTCACACCGGTTCCACAGACGAAGATCCTGTCATGGTCATGGTCTGATCCGGAGGAAAATCTGCTTGATGGCAGGCTGGAGCTGACCGGAATCACTGAGGAAGCCCAGCCATCCTTTACAGAAGTCACCGAGTATTTACCACAGGCCATCATCGCCCAGGTGGGAGACGGCGAAGACTGGGAAGAGGAGAATCTGCAGATCACCAACTGGACGTGTGCAGAGTATGTGCAGGACGAAGAAGGCCGCTGGCCACTGGAAGGCACCTATGAGTTTAAGGCAGAACTGGAAGAGGGATATGAGCTGGCAGAAGGCGTGGATGCGCTGGTGGTGGAAGTGTCCGTGGCTGGTGATCAGGAGGTAATGTTGGCAGAAGAGCCACCTCGGATTTTATCGGTATATAAAGTCAATGGTGGAGGGCAGGAGAGTCTGAAGTGGGATGGAACAAGTTATTCAGGACAATTGGCGAGTGATTCAGAATTATGGAATAAAAGTGTGAGGGTTGAACATAATGTAGATGACAACTTTATATTATACTTAAAAAATGCAGATTTGGGAAACATTTATATAGAGAAAGGAAACTGGACCATTGTGTTAAATGGTAATAATCAGTTGGATGGGAAGGGAAAGTATGCTGGAGGAATAGGATTTTATGTTAATGAGGGGGTAAATGCAACAATCACTGCGGAAGATAATTCGGCATCTTTGACGGTTAGTGGTTACCCTGCAAAAAATGGATCATGTGGAATACAAGTTCAAGGAAATTTAACAGTAGAAAGTGGAACTGTTAACGCATCTCTATCGAGCTTGCCCGGGCATAGCTATAATGCTGCAACAGGAGCAATTTTTGTAACAGAAGGTGGATATTTAAATATTAAGGGAGGGTCAGTTACTGCAACAGGAGATTCCCGATGGGCTTTGGAGGCGTTTGGAACGATTAATATGCAAGGGGGTACGTTTGATATTGCTGGAAAAGATAAAGTAGCAGTGGATCTTTTCACGGATTCTAATTTTACACTTTCTGGTGGTACGGTTACTATTACTTCTCCTGGTCATATTGGAATTAGTACAAAAGGCAACCTGACGATTAACGGCGGGCAGATGAATGCAAATAGTCTTGTAATTGCGGAAGGGGTTACAACGACAGTACAAAAGGGTGGAACGTTACAGACTGATGAATTAGTAATTGAAAAGAATGGTAATCTGACAAACAATGGAACACTTATTGCGAATGGTGATTTTAAGGGTGAGGGGACGATTGATGGTAATGGCACAATCAGCGGAACCGGAAGTGTGCCGGATTCTGCCAAGCAGACGCCAGAGACAATTACGGGGTATTCCACGGAATTACAGACGGTATATAGTGAGAATACGTTGATCAATGTTCCACAGGATGCAAGGATTACTAAACCGGATAGAGCCGGAGCTCTGCACTATGAACTTGCTGAATATACAGGAAGTGAATCTAAGGGTGAAGGAACGATTGATGGGTCAACAGGTCAGCTGAAGGTAAATAAGGCTGGTGTTTTTAAAATTAAGGTTATGACACAGGCAAGTGGAATTTATCTGGAAGGTACTCCGGTTTATATAACATTGACGGTTGATAAAGCAGAGTTTCCTGCCGGATGGAACCTGACGGTGAAAGCCGCAAGCGGTGTATATAATGGCGCTAAGGGATATCAGGCAGCTACAATTACAACGACTGGTATACCAGAGGATGTGGAGTGTGAATATCAATATCAACTGGCCCAAACATCGGACAGCAGTAATTTACCAAATGACTGGAAGTCAGAGTGCCCTACGATTGTAAATGTAAATGAGTCTGGCCAGTATGTATTTGTAAAGGTGATAACAGATAATTATGAGTCGAAAGTATTTCGTTCCAATAATAAAACGAATATTACTAGACGAAGTTTTAAGGATAGCGTAAAAGTAACGATCGAACCTAGTACTTATAATGGAGAAAGTCAGAATCCGGAGATCAAAGTGTTTGAGAACTGGGATGGTGTGTCAGGAAATGAGTTGAAAAAAGATGATTATAAAATTGACCATTGGACATATTGGACAGGAACAGAGAATAAAAACGTTGGAGAGTCAGAGTTAAAAAATGCCGGAAGCTATACTGTTTATCTGTATGGAATGGGAAATTACGATGATTCCCAGAAAACGGCTGTTTTTACAATCAACAAGTGTCAATTAGAAGCACAGATAACAGGTTCCTTCGATAAAGTCTATGATGGGACTACGGATATTACAGAGGAGCAGAATCTGGCAATTAAGCTTTGCGACGGCAATAGTAATACTCCTGCACTTGAGGATGTTCATACGGATCAGGTGCAGTGGGCATATCAGAGTGCAGATGTTGGAGAGTGCGATATAGTTGCGACGAACATCTTGTTAGCAGGTGATCAGGCAGAGAATTATGAGCTGACAGAACCGAAGGTATCACAGAAAGGAAGGATCAAGCCACGTGATTTCGCGTCTATGACGGTATCGGCAGACCCGCTTACCTACAACGGCACCGGGCAGCAGCCGAAGATCAATGCTTCTGTGGAAACCGGACTTGAAAATGTTCGCCCGGATGCAGTATTTACCTATTCTACGGATGGTGTGGATTATCAGAAAGAGATCCCGGGCTTTACCGATGCGGGAACATATCTGGTATATGTGAAAGCGTCCATGGCGAATTTCAATGATAAGGTACAAACCGTCACGGTGACGGTAAAACCGAAAGAAAGTTCATCTGGCGGTAATTCCGGAAATAACACGTCCGGAGGCAGCGGCACAGCCAATCAGACCGTGAATGATGGCTACAGCCATTGGATGAAGGACGCCAAAGGCTGGTGGCTCCGCTTTGCTGACGGTACATGGTTTCAACCACTAATTGCGGTTAGCCCTATTATTTGCGTCTGGAATATATGTTGCTGAATGTAATAAATATCGTTAAATTCAAATGCGGGAAAATGATATGAGTTAGAACGCTGATTTACAGTTGAATTAGATTTTTTATAATTTAAAGGCTTGTCTATGCGGTTTGGGGGTCACCTCAGTTTGCATAGGAGGCCTTTTTTTATACAGGCAGCTTCCGGCAGCAGGCTCCGCAGATAGAAATAAGAAAACACATGTTTGCCAAAAAAATCTCCATGTGTTATACTAGCCGCAGGGCTTCTTTTGAAGCAGTTTTTAGAAAGAAAGGAATGGAACAATGGCGAAACAGGAAACATATGATGCAAGCAGTATTTCCGTACTGGAAGGACTGGAAGCTGTCCGGAAGAGACCGGGAATGTATATTGGAAGCGTCTCAAGAAAAGGATTGAACCATTTAATATATGAAATCGTGGATAACTCGGTAGATGAGCATCTTGCTGGTGTATGTGATACCATCCGTGTTACATTAGAGGCAGATGGC
>ENA-OOXT01001539-OOXT01001539.1-human-gut-metagenome-genome-assembly--contig:-NODE-1539-length-14487-cov-2.091186_pt1 | contig 14487 bp, 10 predicted proteins | sample MGYA00241590_ERZ501349 | MGnify/ENA primary metagenome ERZ501349 (study PRJEB25962, sample SAMEA2042838) | human gut metagenome | biome: human gut; feature: human-associated habitat; material: faeces...
GCTTCAGGATGTCTTTGGAGAATATGTAGCGGATGTCGGGCCGCAGTTTTTTCCATGAAAGAACTTCGCGATTGAAGTGGTCGGGATGGAAATGCGAGCATAGTACGTAGAGTACGCCCGGCTTTTCCAAGAGATAGTCGTGCACGATACCTTTATTGAAAACCTCTTCCGAGGAATCTTTATAGTAATCGATAATGACCGTCACTCCGTCCGCTTCAATCGCGAAGCCGCTATGGTAGATGTAATCAAGTTTCATTTACGGATTGAATTATAGCGCAATATTACAAAAAACGCTACACAAACTTCCGGTTTAAGCTGTTATTTTATGCAAAAGCACGCTACATCGGTACTTCTATGAAGAGAATGTGAGAGTCTTTCAATGTTTCCAGCTCAAAACTGCCGGTTTCGTATACTCCCATTCCGTCACGACGTGAGAGTATTGTGCCGTCCACTTTGACTTCACCTTCCATTACGAAGATGTATGCACCGGAATGCGATTGGTGCATGTGGTAGTCAATCTTCTTTCCGGCTTCTATTTCACCGATAGAAAACCAGGTCTGTTGTAGCAGTCTGGCAGGAGCATCGCCGTCAGGGGATACTATTAGTGCCATTTCATTTTTGCGCAGGAGTGGACGTACGTCGAAGTCCTGGTATGCGGGTGGTGTGTTCAGCTTTTCGGGCATCACCCAGATTTGCAGGAATTCTACCGCTTCAGTGTCACTGCCGTTCATTTCGCTGTGGTAGATGCCGGTGCCGGCGCTCATGGTTTGTATATCTCCCGGAGTGATGACGCGGCTGTTCTGATGATTGTCCCCATGTTTCAGTTTCCCTTTCAGGGGAATGGAGATGATTTCCATATTTTTATGAGGATGTGTGCCGAAGCCCTTTCCCGGAGCCACACGGTCGTCGTTCAGTACACGCAAGGCGCCGAAATTCATCCGGCGGGGATTGTAATACTCGTCGAAACTGAAGGTGTGGTGGCTGTCAAGCCAATCATATAGGGAATGACCTCTGCTGTCTGATTTGTCTATAACTTTTTTCATAATTTATTCCTTTTCTTAAAATGGTTTATGTACTAGTAACGCTTTGGAAAGCTATAAAGTTTAAAAACCGATGTCTAAGAATTTATAAATGAGTGGGGACTATGCCTTGACCTCGTTCTCCAGTGGCTTATGGTTCATAAAATCTTTGATGTTCTGCAAGGTTGTCGAAGCAATGTTTGCCAGTGCCTCGCGTGTGAAAAAGGCCTGGTGCGAAGTGACGATGACATTATTGAAGGACAGTAGCCGCGCCAGGGTATCGTCATCAATGATTTTGTCCGATTGGTCTTCATAGAAGTATTCGCTTTCCTCTTCGTACACATCCAGGCCGGCAGAGCCGATTTTCTTGTTTTTTAGTCCTTCAATCAGGGCGTTGGTATGGATGAGTTGTCCACGTCCGGTATTGATAATCATTACTCCGTCCTTCATTTTACTGATGGAATAGTCGTTGATGAGATATTTGGTCTGTTCAGTCAGCGGGCAGTGCAGGGAGATGATATCCGAATTGTGATATAGCTCATCCAGGCTGGTATATACCACTTGATGTTCACGGGCGAAATTATAGTCGGGATAGAGGTCGTAGGCAAGAATATTCATGCCGAATCCACGCAGGATACATATCAGTTTCTTGGCTATTTTTCCCGTGCCGATGATGCCTGCAGTTTTTCCGTACATGTCGAAGCCCAGAAGTCCGTGCAGCGAGAAGTTTCCGTCTCGTGTCCGCCAGGTAGCACGTGGAATTTTACGGTTGAGGGATAACATCAGGGCAACGGTATATTCTGCTACGGCATAAGGGGAGTAAGCAGGGACACGCACTACGGTAATGCCACGGTCGGCAGCTGCCTTTAAATCTACATTGTTGTAGCCGGCGCAGCGCAACGCCAATAATTTCACGCCGTTGTCTGCCATCAGACGGATAACTTCGGTATCGGCCGTGTCGTTCACGAAAATACAGACTGCGTCTACTCCTTGGGTTAAAATAACGTTGTGCTTGTTAAGATGCCCTTTATAGTAGCGGAGCTCAAAACCATATTCCTTGTTTTTTTCGTTGAAAGACGCTTCATCATAAGGTTTGCTGCCAAAAAATGCGATAGTGTATGCCATGGGATTTGTTGTTTTTTAAAATGTTACATAATTATAGGGAGATAACAAGTGGAAAGTTGATATGGTTCAGTGGCCGGAAGGATTCATAAAATGATAATTATTTCTATTTGTTTCATCAGAAACTATTTGGTATTTCAATTAAAGTTCTATATTAGGATAACTTTATGCACAAAATTCTTTTTCATGTGCAATATTATTGTACCTTTGCGCCCGAAAACAATTAAAAAAGATTTAGATGAGAAAATTTTCGTTGATTGGCATTGCGATGTTAATCGTTTCAATTCCAACTTTTGCGGGTGGTATCCTAACAAATACAAATCAGCATGTATCTTTTCTTAGAATGTTAGCGCGTGGTGCTTCCATTGATATTGACGGTGTCTATTCTAATCCGGCCGGTTTGGCCTTCTTGCCGGAAGATGGTCTCTATTTGTCTTTGAATGGACAAAGTGCTTATCAGACCCGTAACATAAAGGCGACATTTCCCTTGTTTATTGAAGATGGGAATACACGTTATTATAAAGGAAAAGCTTCTGCTCCTTTCATTCCTAGTTTTCAAGGTGCATATAAAAAAGGAGACTGGACTATTTCCGGTAGCTTTGCTGTTGTAGGTGGTGGCGGTAAGGCATCGTTTGATGATGGTTTGGGTATGTTCGATTCAATGGTGATGGGACAAGTCCATACTATTTCGGGTGGTCAAATCACTCCCAATATGTATTCTATCAATAGTGCAATGGATGGAAGCCAGTTTATTTATGGTGTGCAATTGGGGTTGTCGTATCAAGTTAATGATTGGTTAGGTGTGTTTGCCGGTGGACGTATGAATTATTTTACCGGTGGGTATGAAGGATTTCTGACTGCAACAGCACACAGTAATATTCCTACTTATGGTGGCATGGAATTGGTTGGTATCGATTTAGACTGCGACCAGACCGGCTGGGGATTGACCCCTATCTTGGGAGCTGATGTGAAGTTGGGCAAATGGAATATTGGGTTGAAGTACGAGTTTATGACAAGTCTTAATCTCGAAAATAAAACCAAAAAAGCTGAAGTGCGTGCAATGGGAACTGCTATGGGAGATGAAGGGAATCCTTTGGCTGACTATAAGGATGGTGTGAATACTCCGAGTGATATCCCTGCATTATTGACTGCAGCTGTTGGTTATGAATTCCTTCCTACGCTTCGTGCAACGCTGGAATATCACCATTTTTTTGATAAAGCGGCAGGGATGGCCAATGATAAGCAGAAAGCGTTGAAGCATGGCACACATGAAATTTTGATTGGTGCAGAATGGGATATAGCTAAACAGCTGACCATCAGTGGTGGTTATCAGCGTACAGATTATGGCTTGGCTGATGATTTTCAGAGTGATATAAGTTTTTCATGTGACTCTTATTCACTGGGGTTTGGTGCTGCCATCAAAATGACAAAGCATTTGACTATGAATATAGCCTATTTTTGGACAAACTATGATGATTATACAAAGAAGATAAGTGAAACCACCAAGAATGTTTATAGCCGTACTAATAAAGTGTTTGGTCTTGGTGTTGACTATAAGTTCTGATTTCACAATCCTACCTTTATATATTAAGAAGCCGTCTCAAATATCGATTTGAGGCGGCTTCTTTCTTATTTTATATTGGATTAGAAAGAATACTGTACAAGCAGGTTCATACGGTTGGCATGGTTGGTGGAATTGTCGAAGTTGGTGCGCCAGCCACGCAGATATTCAGCGCCTACCTGCATGTTCGGGGTTACGTTCCAGAATACGTTGGCTACGAAATACTGTCCGTAGCGGTAGGTACTTGGCAGGTCGTTGGGATAACCGTCTTCAGAGTAAAGGCGGGACATGCTGTAAGTGCTTGAAAGGAATATCTTTGGAGAAATGTTATATTGTAGACCTGCATACCAGCCCAGCATGGGCAATGCCTGCATTTTGCCTTCCTTTTCGGGATTGGGGACAATATCGACGTTCAGATTACTGATGTCATTCAGGTATTGCCCGATACCTTTACCATAGTTGACTTGTCCGAATGCCTGCCATTTTTTACCGAGGTTGAAGGTCGTTGAGGCTTGTACACCGTATCCGGTGACGCTGGAAGCCTTGTCCCTTTTCGTGCTGGTATATGTCATGCTGCGGATGATACCTCCTATACGCAGATGACTGCTGCTGTTCCAACTGTATTGTGCCGAAGCTGTGAAGTCCGGCATGCGTTGCTGGGCAATTTCGAATTGGCTGCTTGTTGTGCCGTCAACGGCAGGCGCCTCGATGGAAGCTTGGAAACGAAAGTCTTTCAGCCCTTTATAAGTATATGACAATTGTGTAGCGCGGTAGAACGTGGCACCGTTGGGCCCCTGGAAGTCAATGGTGGAGGGGAGGGCGCCTAAGTCCATGAAACCGCCGTAAGTATATCCCACCGTTATATTTCGGAATGACATATAAGCATTCCGTAGCTGGAATGTTTTGTCTCCTCCTCGGAAATTTCCGGCTGTATAGACTGTGAAGTCACCCAATAGCCGGGTGTGTCCGACTAATTTCAGAAAGATAGTGGCCGTACTGGCATCCATTTGAAATTGATTTTTGATTTTACTACTGCTTGGAATGTTGGCAGGAACAAAGTCAATATCATCCACAATACCTCCAAAATCATACTCGCCGGTGGCACGGACATACCCTCCGATACCCAGGGCGAATTTGCCTTGTTTGTCCATCAATAAGAAGCGGGGAGCTTTCGGGTCATGGATGTAAGGCAATTGTGACTCATTCATGATGCGGATAATCTCGTCGCCCGCTTTGTCGATGGTAACTATGACAATGCCGTTGGGGGCTTCGTCATCGATAATCTCTTTTTTTTGTGCATGGATAGTGGACAAGGGAAGTCCGGCTACGCACAACAGAAACATTGCTTTTAAGATTGTTTTCATTTAAGTTAGGTTTTGATGAATGTGCTTTCAACAACTTAAATGAAAAAAGGTTTTGTAGTCTTGGAGGAGGAAAGGAGGTTATTCCGTCAGTATTCTTGCCTTGAATGAAGATCGTATGCAAAATTACCCTTACCCTAATTTCCGGAATAACCTCCTGAGAATGTGTGTTAAGTTACTTATTTTTTCATGACGGCATTCCACAGCGCTTTGCGTAGGGTTCCCATGGTGTCATCGCCTTCATAATCCCAGAACATCATGCCTTTCATGCCATTTTTTAATATCCATTCACCTTTTGCGGCAATACTGCGGGGATTGTCGTAACCACAGTAGAAACTGCCGTTTTTGGTGACATAGGGGACATTGCCTTCTGTATCCCAATTTTCGATGACATAGCCGTCATCCTTACTCAGGTTGAGAATATCCCGATAATTGATGCTGCCGCCGGCATTGAAATCGGCTCTTCCGTAGAACGGAATTCCCAACACTAATTTGTCGGCAGATACCCCTGCATTCAGGTATTCGTCTACGGAACGCTGGCAGTCCCAGTAATTACTTGGCTTGTTCAATGCTGATTGATGCTGGGGGGCATCAACCAGATCATAGGCCATGATATTGACGAAATCTACATACGGGTCTACGGCCTTTACATCAATATATTTATAGCCTTCGCCTTGGGGACGCTTGTCCATGCAATAACCTGCATAGGTCAATAGGGTGGACTGCCCCAACGCTGCACGCAGGTCTTTCATCAATAGGGTGAAGTTTTCCACATCTACCAACTCGTCATAGGCATTGCTGCTGAAAGTCATACCGGGAAATTCCCAGTCAATGTCAATACCGTCTATGCCCTCACTCGAAACAAAGGCTTTGCAGTCTTGTGCGAATTGCTTGCGCATTTCCGGACTCTTCGCCAGGGCGGAGAAACCTCCGTCCTGGGAATTGTCAGTATTGGAAACGCTATTGGTAAAAGAGAGTAATATCTTCACATGTGGATACTGGCTCTTTATTTTCTTTACCTTATCAAAACGGGATTTATCACCTTGCAGGCCAAACTTTTCATAAATTCCGTTTTTAACATATAATTCTGCAAAAGCGTAGTTTATGTGGGTCAGGTATTTGGCATCGGGTATGGATGTGCCATAATAAGTGACGTAGCCCAATGCAACCCGGCCTGCAACCTGCTCGGCCATTTCGGTCTCGTTGTCTTCATTTCCCGGAGCTGGCAGTCCGGGCATGTAGTCGTCATTGTGACATGCGGCTACTAGAAAGACAGTAGCTATTATAAATAGCAGTTTCCTTTTCATAGAGAGTGCATATTATTCAGAATCGGTTTCTGCTTCAGTCTTGAAATAAGCATACCAGCCGCTGTCGTCCCAATCCACACCACCGCTATACTTGCCGGGATGATAGATTGTGATATAGTTCTCATCCAGTGTCAGCAGCCAAAATTTGTTGCTGCCTACGCTTTGTCCGTTGTCGTCATAATTTCCTCCGATGGTGGGGATACTTGTTATCAGTTCACCCAGTACTCCGTCTTCCGGTTTTTCGTGTGTGAAGGAGAAAGTACCTTCTGCCTTCAGGTTTCCGCTGGCATCATAGGTTTTCATCTTGTTTCCGTCGAATTCGAATACCATGGACTGGTCTCCCGCTTCGGCGGCAGTGACATTGGCCCACCAGGCAAAATTTGATTCGGGAGTATAGCCTGCACTGGTATATTTCCAGCCTCCATGAGCCCCCATATTGCAGACGGAACCCCAGCTGACTTCACGGAATTTCCAGGTCTTCTTGGCAGATTTGTCACTCTTGTCGGTTGCACCGGTGAAGTAAGTGGACCAATCGTCGAATACATTGGTCACAGTCACTACAACCGGATCTGTCTTGATAATCTGATTGGCGGAAATGCCCATATAGTAGATGGAATAGTCCGCATTGGACTCCATGATGACCGTAGCGTTGTCCGTGACCAGAGTCTTACTTTGTTTACTTCCTTCGCCCCCCCATTCTATGTGCCATGAACCGCCAATGTCCGGGCGGGAGTTTTTCAGGGCTATATACTGGTCGCCTTCCACTACTCCGTCTTGGTTGGGGAAGGGTTGGGTAATGGATATGGCGGCTTGTAATGCCTCTTTGGTTATGGGTGTACCGGCATCAGTCACATATTTGTCTCGCAAGTCTTCGTCTTCGATAGGATCGCATGCAGTAACGATGGAGGCTGAAGCAAGCATTGCTATCAATATTTTTGTTACTTTCATATTGTCTTTATTTATAGGTTAATACTCTTACATATTGTTCCAATCCGAGAACTGGGCAGATGCATCCCAGCCTGGATTCTGCTCAAGGACTCCATTGGAGATGTCGATTTCGTCTTGCGGAATGGGCCAGTAGCCTTGGGTTGCTTGTAGGCGTTTCTTATAGTCGAATTTTACCATCGGTACCACCGTAGCGGCATTTATTATATTGAACCCGGTCTGTTTGTTGAGTATGTCACCGGCTTCCTCAAGCGAAGGACCCGACCAGCGAAGGATATCCCACCAGCGGATGGACTCGAATGCAAGTTCCCAGCGGCGTTCCTGCTTGATGGCTTCCAGGGAGTAGGCCACCGGAGCCAAGTGGGAGCGGGCACGTACCTTGTTCAGACCCGTAGCGTCTTGTTTCAGCTCGGACTGCATGAGCAGAACGTCGGCAAAACGGATATGAATCAAGTCGGCTATTTGGAGTAGCTGTTGGGATGTCTGCGAAGATATTCCGGGGAACATCTGCTTGCCGAAAGGTTCGATTTTGCCTTCATTGTAGGAATTGATATTGATGTATTTTTTCTGGAAATAGCCGGTTTGTTCATAGTAACGATAGGATACGGTATATTCCGGTTCACCCTCGTCCATGGTGCAGTCCATCAGTACATTGCCGGCAACATTCGGATCAAGTGCTTTGTACGACCATATGGAACCGGTCAGACGGGGATCCTCCTTGTAACCGTCCGTATAGGTCTGCTTGGCGGCCCAGTCTTTCCATTCGTTGACCATAGCCGGAGATACAGGGCCAGCTCCCCAACCGGTGCCGAAGGGATAACTGTCTTTGTTGGAATAGTTGTCGGCAGACGGTGAATAGAATTGCGCGCATGTGTTGGAGAACCAGGTATAGGTCCAGTCGGATTTCAGGTTATGCTTGTTGGCGAATAAAGTTTCGTCGGAACTGTTTCCTTCCCATTTCAGGTTATGGTTGATAACGTATTGGTAACGGAACCCTCCGGTATTGTCTTCGGTAGCATCGTTGGTGTAGGCCCAGATGTTGCGTTGGTCGGACACCAGTTTATGACCGGAGTTGTTTACACAGTCATCTATCCAAGAGATGACCTCCTCTTTGGTAGTTCCGTTGGGGAGCTCGTTTTTTTCGTAGCGTCCGGTATAGAAAAGGAATACACGTGCCATCATGGCTTCGGCAGCATATTTTGTAGCGTGTCCGGTCATGTCTGAGCCTTTCGGATAAATCTTTGCCGGCATCATTTCGATAGCGTTTTTCAAGTCGGCTGCAATCTGGGTGTAGATTTCGTCTACGGATGCACGCGGCAGGTTGGTACTTTCCAGTGTGGTGCGTAAAGGAACTCCGCCAAAGACTTGTGCCAGCTCATAATAAGCCATGGCACGTAGGAAGTAGGACTCACCGAAAAGTCGGTTACGTTCGCTCTCGCTGGACCATGATTTCACATTCTCCATTGTGTTGATGGCATTGTTGGCACGGTTGATAAGGGTGTAGCAACGGTCCCAGATACCGGCAAATGTATTCAGATTGCCACTGTACATAAGGAAGTTGGTGGCACAGTTGTTGGAGTAGGAGAGGTTGCCTCCCAGACAGTCGTCACCTGCCAACTGGGCAATGTAATACTGGGAAGAGGTTTCAGGACTTTCAAACAACAGATGGGCGTATATGGCCGTCACCATCTCTTGGGCATCCTTTTCTGTCTCCGGGAAGTTGGCGGTTGTCTTTTCGGTCAAAAGTTCCGAATCGAGGAAGTTTTCGCATCCTGAAAGAAGAATCAGTATTGCTGATGCTATGAATAATATCTTTTTCATAATTTCTTCGGTTAATTAGAATTTTACATTTAAGCCTATCATATAGGTACGTGCACTGGGGTAGTAGCCCAGGTCGATGCCTGATGCCCAACCATAATCGTCGCCACCGTAACCGATTTCCGGGTCCATACCGGAATAGCCGGTGAAGGTAAAGAGGTTCTGTGCGGTCAGATACAGGCGCAGCTGTTGTACCGGTAACTTCTTGAATGCTTTCTTGAAGTCGAATCCCACAGTGATGTTCTTTATCTTGAGATAGTCTCCATCTTCGATGTAAATGTCTGATACTCTGTTCCAGTTGGAGCTGGAAGCGCTGGACAGTCTCGGGAACTTGTTGGACGTACCTTCGCCGTGCCAGCGTTGGAATATCTCTGCTGTATAGTTATTCAAGGGTGAGGAGGAGAAGTCACGATAACACTTCAGAATCTGCTGGCCGAATGCACCGTAAGTAGTGATTGAGAAGTCAATGGCCTTCCAGCTGGCATTCAGGGAAAGTCCCATTGTCAGGTCGGGATTCGGGTTACCTATCATAGTACGGTCATTGGCATCGAGCGTACCGCTATTGTCGGTGTCTGCCCAGATTACGTCACCCGGCTGTGTCTTGTCGCCGTTCAGTTTCGGACCTTTGTAGTTGTCTATCTGTTCCTGGTTCTGGAATATGCCGTTACTCTTGTAGCCGTAGAAGTAGCCGATGGGTTTGCCTACTTCAGCACGGAAGCACTCTTCGGCTCCTTCCCACAGAACGCTGCCGCTACCGTGGATGATTCCGTCTTTGTTGGCAATCTTGGTCACTTCATTCTTGTTGTGAGCAAGGGTCAGGTTGGCTCCATATTGGAAATCCTTTCCGATGTTGTCGTTCCAGTGGAGTCCTACTTCAATACCCGTGTTTTTTACATTACCGCCATTGACGGACACTGCATTGGCACCGAAGGAAGAGAGTACCGGAGCCGTAACCAGCCAGTCTCTGGTATTTTTGTTATACCAGTCGAATTCAAAGCCCAGGCGGTTGTTCAAGAAGCGTGCATCGATACCGAAATTCAATTGCTCCTGTGTTTCCCAGGTAAGGTCCGGGTTGGTCAGTCGGTAGGCGTATGAACCGGTACTGATGAGGTCCATGGAGTCGCCGAACGTATAACCGCCATATCCGTTGTTGGAAGTTATCAGTGAAAGATATTGGAAAGTAGATACATTACAGTTACCGTTTTGCCCCCAGGAAGCGCGTAGCTTTAAGAAGTCCAGCCATTTGATTCCTGACATGAAGGACTCGTTGCTGATAACCCATCCTGCGGATACTGAAGGGAAGTATCCCCAGCGGTGTCCGCGGGCAAAAGTGGAGGAACCGTCCGCACGCATGATGACAGAAGCCATGTATTTCTCCTGATAGTTGTAGTTGACACGTCCGAAGAAGGAGGCGATGGAACCTTCCCCGTTAGGCTTGCCAGTCAAGGAGGACACACTGTTGGCGGTCAATGGAACATTGGACAAATAAGCGTGCTTGAAGTCATAGAAGTTTGAGCCTATGGCTGAACCGCTCATTTCTTCTCCCATACCCCATTTTTCAATACTCTGACCTACCAGGACGTCGATGTTGTGGTCATCGATATTGAAGATGTAGTTGGCTGTATTGTCCCATGACCAACGGTTATACATAGACATGGATTGGGTAACCTTGTCTTCTGCGTTGTTGAGTGACGCACTCAGATAATCGAATCTCGGCAAATAGGAACGATAACTGGAGGCTCCCATGATGTAACCGAACTGGCTCTTGATACGCAGGTTCTTGATGGGTTGCAGTTCTGCATAGAAGCTGCTCTGCATGTAATGGGACTTGCTTAGGTTCTGGTTCATATAGTAGTCCAGATAAGCTATCGGGTTTTTATTGGCTCCGTTGGAGATATCCCATTTGTAGTTATCCTTTTCCTGGTCTGCATAGAGGTAGTAGCCCCCGTCTGAATTGTAAGGGTGCATCAACGGGCTCATGATGAGCATATTGTGCACTCCGTTCCAATAAATGCCGCCGGTTCCGAATGAACCTTGCGTTTGCGAATATTTGTAGTTGATGGTTTCGCCCACTTTCAAGAAGTCAAGATTGCCTTTTTTCATGACTACGTGGTCCGAGTTGACACGGAAGTTGTAGCGGTTCATTTCTGGAAATTCGCCGGGAACTCCCATGGTGGCTTCTTGGTTGGTGTATGAAATACCTATGGCATATCTGGAACGGTCTGTTCCTCCGGTGATGTTGACTGCGTGGTTCTGTACCAATGCATCTTCATTCAGCACTTCCTTCAGCCAGTTTGTCCCTTTCCATGTTCCGTTCTGTATGGCCTGCAAATCCCTTTCCGGAATATAGGTCGCCCAGTTGTACGGACTCAATCCGTCCATTACACGGCCTTCATCCTGCATCATCATGTACTCTTGGGCATTGAGGATAGTAGGGATTTTGTAAAGGTTCTGCACGCCGACATAGCCGTCGTAACTGACTTCGGCAACGCCGGTTTTACCTCGTTTGGTGGTAATCAGGATAACGCCGTTGGCAGCACGCGCACCATAGATGGCGGCAGAAGCGGCATCCTTCAAGACGTCCAAAGATTCAATGTCACTCGGGTTCAGTCCGTCGATGCTACCGTTGGCAACTCCATCTACCACATAAAGCGGGGAGAAGGTTCCGGTAGTACCGATACCGCGGATATTCACCTTAAAGCCCGAACCCAGGAAGCCGTTGTTCTGCGTGATGTTGACACCCGGTGACTGGCTCTGCAAAGCGCCCAGGGCATCCACAGTGTTCAGCTTGGCTATGTCTTCTCCTTTTACTTGTACAGTGGCGCCGGTGACAAGTTTCTTTTTCTGTACACCGTAACCGACAACAACTACTTCATCCAGTAGTTCGGAATCTTCTGTAAGGGTGATTTTCATGTTGGCATCTGCTTTGGCTTCCTGCGTCTTATAACCGATGTAGGAAATGACCAGGGTGGCACCTCTTTTTACGTTTAGCGAGAATTTACCGTATAAGTCGGTGGTAACTCCATTGGTAGTACCTTTTTCCAAGATACTTGCTCCGATGATAGGCTCTCCATTCTGGTCGACAATGATACCGCGGGCTGTTTGTGCCTGCATCTGTTCTGTCACTCCGAATGAATTTTCCGAGTAGGTCTCTATTGCCATGATTTTGCTGCTTCCTATAAATAGGGAGGCGATGGCAATTGCTGTGAGGATTTTGTTGTTCGATGTTCCTCGTTTACGATTTTCATTCATAATAGATGTTTTTTGTTTAAGCTAATGGATCTCAAAATAAATAGGTTGAATAGAAGATGACACTAATAGTGTCTTGGGGCTTTCGGGTAAATCATAGGCATTCATTGTTTTTCTAAGGTTACTATATATAATATGGTATATTCTTGGTTAATATCAATGTGCTTTCCAGAGCTTCCGGATTGTTGTTATCAAATATAATCCTAATTTTCATTATTTAAAATATAGAATCGTATGTATTAAAATATGTTGTCCATTATTTTATTTGCTTAAGAAATTTGCGTGAATGAAATCTTGTTTGAGAGCAAACTTGGTTGCATGTTTTTGATTTTGTGCTAAAATCAGTTAATATATTGATTTTTATGCTATTGGTTTATGTTTTTTAAAACTATTGTAAATAATATTCTTGGTTTGGGAAATCTTATTTAAGTCTCGTTAACTAAATATGCACTGTCTGTAATTACTTCGAATAAAAAAAAGGAGCTTTGTCTTGCTTGGGATTTAGTTAAAATATATGTTGTTTGTTCATTTGCAAAACTTGTTGTACCTTTGCAACCGGATTTAAAATGTATGATGCCGTGAATAGCGGTCGTGTATTCTAGAACACCACGTAAAAAACAGGAGTATGAAACAAAAAGTATCTGTACCTTTTATGTTGCTGGGCATTCTGTTCAATGTATGCTTGATTGCAGCCAATCTTCTTGAGACTAAAGTTATCCAGGTTTTTGGTATTACCGTAACAGCCGGATTGCTGGTCTTCCCGATTTCTTATATTATCAACGATTGCATAGCCGAGGTTTGGGGCTTTCGTAAAGCCCGCCTGATTATCTGGAGCGGTTTTGCCATGAACTTTTTTGTGGTAATGCTGGGACTGATAGCCGTGGCGTTGCCTGCCGCCCCTTTCTGGGATGGTGCCGCGCATTTCAATTTTGTTTTTGGAATGGCGCCCCGTATTGTCATAGCCAGTCTGACGGCATTCTTGGTGGGCTCTTTTCTGAATGCCTACGTAATGAGCCGCATGAAACTGGCAAGCAACGGGCGTAATTTCTCCGCACGTGCCATTTGGTCGACGGTGGTTGGTGAGACGGCAGACTCGTTGATTTTCTTTCCGGTGGCGTTCGGAGGAATCATTGCATGGCGGGAGTTGCTGGTGATGATGTGTATCCAGATTCTGCTGAAGTCCATGTACGAGGTATTGATACTGCCTGTGACTATCCGTGTGGTAAAAGCTATTAAGCGGATAGACGGTAGTGATGTCTACGACGAGGGGATTTCTTACAAGGTGTGGAAAATCAGTGAAATTTAAGTAGTAGAGGTTGTCATAAATATATAATAAGGTGAATAAAGAAGCAGCATTGGTCGTATTCAGCGGTGGGCAGGATTCGACAACTTGCCTGTTTTGGGCAAAGCGTGAGTTCAGGAAAGTATATGCGTTGAGCTTTCTGTATGGGCAGAAGCATCAGAAGGAAGTGGAGCTGGCGCGGGAGATAGCGCGTAAAGCGGAAGTGGAGTTTGAAGTAATGGATGTTTCCTTCATCGGCAAGTTGGGGCATAATTCGTTGACGGACCCCGATATGGTGATGGACCGGGAGAAGCCGGCAGACAGCGTTCCGAATACCTTTGTGCCGGGGCGCAACCTGTTCTTCCTCAGCATTGCCGCCGTCTATGCCCGCGAAAAGGGTATCAACCACATCGTGACGGGTGTGTCGCAAACGGATTTCAGCGGGTATCCCGATTGCAGGGACGCATTTATCAAATCGCTCAACGTAACGCTCAACCTTGCCATGGACGAGCAGTTCGTACTCCATACTCCGTTGATGTGGATTGACAAAGCCGAGACTTGGGCGCTGGCGGATGAACTGGGAGTGCTCGACCTGATTCGTCATGAAACGCTGACCTGTTACAACGGCATTCCCGGCGACGGCTGCGGACACTGCCCCGCATGCAAGCTCCGCAGAGAGGGGCTGGAGAAGTATCTGGCGGGAAAATGACGAATGTATTATACCACAAAGGAAACAGAACCGATTATAAACCGATTGTAATATGACCGAATTAAAAGACCAACTTTCCTTATTAGGAAGAAAGACAGAGTACAAGCAGGATTA
>ENA-OOXT01001545-OOXT01001545.1-human-gut-metagenome-genome-assembly--contig:-NODE-1545-length-14472-cov-4.972879_pt1 | contig 14472 bp, 16 predicted proteins | sample MGYA00241590_ERZ501349 | MGnify/ENA primary metagenome ERZ501349 (study PRJEB25962, sample SAMEA2042838) | human gut metagenome | biome: human gut; feature: human-associated habitat; material: faeces...
TTCTCTCAGCGTGGATATCCCATAGCGGCCCTTGGCGGTTTCATGATGATCGTTTTTCAACCTCCACAATGTTATCGCAGCAGCTCTCGATCAGCTCCCTGTCGTGGGTAATCACGAGAATGGTTCTGCCGCTCCGCGCCTCGCTTTTCAGCCTTTCCGCGATCAGGCGCATATTCTGCCCGTCAAGACCGCTGGTTGACTCATCAAGAATCAGTATCCTGCGGCCGGAAAAGACGGCGCAGGCGATAGCAAGCCGTTGCTTTTGTCCGCCGGACAGGGTGGACGGGTGCGCATCCCTGTACTCGTAAAGGCCAAATTCTTTCAGCAGATGTATTGCACGGTCTTTGCTTTCTTCCGTCAATTCGGTATTCAGCAGCAGTTCCTCCGCCACACTCGCCGTAAAAAACTGCGTTGACGTGTCATTGCCGCAGTAATAGATATTCCTGCGCCAGACTGCCGCTCTTGCTTTTTTCCATTTTGAACAATGCGATGGGGCTAATTTCCCCTCCAAAATGGCCTTCTGTAAACCCATTTTCCCACCCATTAGGCTCAAAAATAGGCCGTAAACCCATGGTAAACCCATCAAAACGGGTTAATTTGAAGTCAAATTTCCTCAAATTTCACCATCGGAATCAGGTGATTTCAGGCATAGAAAAAGCCCGGGAAATAGCATATTCCCGGGCTTTTTTAGCATTATTAAGCTGTAAATTAGCGCTTGGAGAACTGAGGTGCACGACGAGCGGCTTTGAGGCCGTACTCACCTGACCTTGATCCGAAAAGTCCAGTATTCATGCAGGTTTTCGGGCTTCCCTCTCTCAGTAAACCCATAGGTAAACCCACGAAATCGCGAAATTTTTGGTGTAGTTCAACGCAGCCCGAATGCTGCATTCACAATGCTGCTCAATTCCTCAGGTTTATTATGTGTTCTCCTCCTATCTATCTTCATACACAAAATCCAAGAACAGCGTGTCATGCAAAAGAGCCGCAGTCAGCACAAATAATTTTTGTGTAGCAAGCAATGACGGAGAGGGTGAGGATGCTAACAATCAAGCTATTTTCTAATTATATCCCAAAACCGGAAATGCCGCTCTGGGCTGAAAAGCTCGGAGCGGCATTTCTGGTTTCCGGCTTGCATTTCGGGCAGTGTTTTACTACAATAAAGGCACGAATGATTGGGAAAAGGAGCGGTTTTATGTCCAGCAGAGCCTTGCAGATCGTGACCCAGTTGAGCAATGCCCCCGAACAGACGATGACTTCGCAGGAACTGGCGGAGCGGATCGGTGTCAGTGCGCACACCATCAAGAATGAGATGCCGCAGGTGGCGCAGATCCTGAATGAGAATGGTGCCCGGCTGGTTTCCCGGCGGCATAAGGGCTACTATGTGGAAGTTCTGGACCCGGAAGCGTACGATACTTTTTCGGCTGTGACCAGCATCCGGCAGATGCCGGGCAGTATGCTGAACGCCGACCGGGAAAGCCGGGTGCGGTATCTGTCCCGGCGCATCATCTCCACGGAAACCGGCATTAAGAAAGAACAGCTGGCCGATCAGCTTTTTCTCTCGGCTTCGGCATTGCGGGAGCCACTGAGCATGGCGACCCGCCTGTGCGAGAGCTTTGGCCTGCGGATCGTCTCACGCCCCGGCACCGGAATGCGGGTGGAAGGAGAAGAGTACAAGCGCAGGCTGGCACTGACCGAGGTCTCCGGTGTGCATTTCCACAAGGAAACGCTGGATTGCAGTGACCCGGACAGTGCATCCTGGCTCAGCTGCGGATACGAAGAGCGGCAGGATATCCGGCATACATTTCTGAAGATCCTGCGGGAAAGCCCGATCTCCCTGCGGGACAGTGCGACCCAGCGTGTGGCGGTCTACCTGATCATTGCACGGAACCGGGTGCAGAACGGCCATGAGATCCGGCTGCCGGACCCATGGCTGGAAAGCATCTCCGGAACGATGTTCTATCCGCTGGCACAGTCCATTTACCACACACTGGAGGAACAATACGGGGGCTATGCCATGCCCCGGGATGAGGTGGCGTTTCTGGGCATTCTGCTGTTCAGTATGCTGGATGTGAACCTGAAGCGGGACCCGTTCAGCCTGCATCCCGGCTTTGCAGGGCAGGCGGGACGCTTGCGGGACCGGGTGCTGGTCTACCTGAAGCAGGAGACCGGACTGGATTTTGCGCCCTTGCCAATGGCAAGGGATCTGCTGCAGCAGATCCTATTCAATCTGATCGCACAACATTTCTATGGAACGGACGGCACAATGCAGTATGACTATGTTTATGAACTGCAATTTCTGGATTGCCCGCTCTGTGCGGAACTGAGCCGCCGGGTGATCGAATTTATCCAGACGATTTATCCGTTCCGGGCAAACCGGTTTCTGCTGGCAATGCTGAGCTGCTATTTCTTCAGCCTGCTGCACGAGATCCGGTATCCCATCCGGCCGCTCCGTCTGTGCTCCACCCATTTTCTGGGAACCGAGTATGCCCGGATCCAGACAGAGGGCCTGAAAGAGCGTTACCCCGAACTGATCGAAGAGATCACGCCGATGAACCTGTACGAGCTGCGCCGCATCGACCCGGCAGAATGCGACGGAGTGCTGCTGGGAAATGGCGCAGAACAGGAAGAGGGAATAAAGCCCGGCTACCGGTATGATTACCCGGTGGAACTGTTGCTGTTGATCCGGAACGAACGGGACTTTGACCGTGTTTACAACACCCTGCTGGTGGAAGCATACCAGTATCGGCAGCAGCTTCCGCCGCCGGAGAATTATCGTGTAATCCGAAACTTCCAGTATTACACGCCGGAGCAGTTCTTCCAGTATCTGGCGGGGGTACATGGCAGGGACGAAGCTGAACGGCAGGCGCTTCTGAATCGGTGGATCATCCGGGAAAAATGCTGGACGTACCAGTGCGGCGAAGTCGTGGTGGTCTTTCAGGAGGAACAGGGCGCAGAAGGAGAAAAGATCCGACTGGAATTTTACCCGCTGGAAAAACGGGCACTCTGGGGAGAACGGAAGATCCGGGCACTGCTGTATGTCGGCGGCGGACTTCACGACTGGCAGAAGATGAAAGCGCTGAATACACTGCTGTACTCTTTTGTGCGGTATCCGGAAGAACTGGAAGCCTTTGCGGAAGACCCGCCCCGGATGGCGGCGGAATGGCTTCGGCGCTCGTTGCAGACTATGTAAAATCACCAAATCATGGCGCACAGTTTTGAACAGGGTGTTCAACTGTGCTCCATTTTGAACTTATAAAATGAAATTAAAACGACTTGAACTTATTCTATAAATCAAAAAGCGTTGAACTCTGTGCAAAATAGAGATAAAATGTGAACATCGAAGGAAAACAATTAGCTTGTAGTCGAAAAGAGGATGCCTGTTATGCTGAAAATCTTTCTCTCGTCCCATGGCTCAATGGCCAGCGGAATGCAAAGCTCGCTGAAGATCCTGATGGGAGAGTGCGAGAATTTGACCGTATTTGATGCCTATCTGGATGAGAGCTGCGTGCAGGATCATCTGGATGCGTTCTATGAGACTGTCGGTCCGGAGGACGAAGTGCTGCTGTGCAGCGACCTTTACGGCGGCAGCGTGAATCAGGCCATGTTCACCTACTTGGACCGCCCCAACACCCGGCTGGTGAGCGGTGTGAACATGAGCTTCATGATGAATGTTCTGAGCGAGGATACCCTCAGCGACGAACGGCTGGATGAGATCATTGAAGAAAGCCGCGAGTACCTGCGCCGTGTGGAACCGGAAGTTCCTGCGGACACGGCACCGGCAGGCAGCGACGACTTCTTCTGTTAAAAAGAAAGGATGGAAAACTTATGATCAAATGGGTACGTTTGGATGAGCGCATGATCCACGGCCAGGTTGCCACCAAGTGGAGCCGCACGCTGGGCGTTGACCGCATCGTGGTGGCAGATGATACGGCAGCTGCCAGCGATATCATGCAGAAATCCCTGATGATGGCCGCACCGGCCACCTGCAAGACGGCGATCGTGACGGTGGATAAGGCAGTCTCGCTCTGCAACGATCCCCGTGCAGCCGGTCTGAAGATCCTGCTGATCGTCAGCACGCCGGAAAACCTGCTGCGTGTGGCCAAAGAAGTCAAGGGCATCCCGCAGATCAATGTGGGCAATTATGGCCGCATTGCTCCCAAGCGCGGAACGGAAGCCCGCAAGACCTATACCAAGAATCTGTATGCCTACGAGGACGAAGTCGAGGTTCTGCGGCAGGTCATGGCAACCGGGATTCCCTGCAATGTGCAGACCATCCCCGATGATGTTCCGCAGGAACTTTCCAAGGTACTGGGCTGAGCATGGTGCTCTGCCTGAAAATAGAAAAAAGTACAAGGAGGAAAAATCGCTATGTCAATTACCGCTGCAATCATCTGTGCAGTCGTGTATGCGGTCATCAACTGGCTTGACCCGTACACCCTGTCCTGGCAGTGCCTGAACCGCCCCATCGTGGTGGCACCACTGGTCGGCCTGCTTCTGGGTGACTTCCAGACCGGCATCATCATGGGTGCTTCGCTGGAAGCAATCTTCATGGGTATCTCCGCTGTGGGCGGCTCGATTCCGTCCGACTGCCTGTCCGGCTCCATCATCGCTGTGGCATATACCATCGTGGTGGGCGGCGACGGTGCCATGGAAACCGGTCTGGCTCTGTCCCTGACCATCGGTACCGTGATGTCCACTATCAATACCATGCTGATGCCTCTGTGGGCCGGCCTGGCTCCCTACTGGGAGAGACTGGCTTCTGAGTGCAAGCCCAACAAGTTCCGTGCCATTTCCATGGTCGTCAACTTCATCGCCTGCCTGCCCGGTGCGGCAATCATCTTCTTGGGCGTTGCCTTTGGCATCGAGGGTCTGCAGGCTGGTCTGGCTGCCTGCCCCGCATGGGTCATGACAGGTCTGGCCGCTGCCGGTACCATGATGACCGCCGTCGGTTTCGGCATCCTGCTGTCCATGATCTGGTCCACCGATATCGCCGTGTTCTACTTTGTCGGCTTTATCTGCGCCAAGAGCCTGGGCCTGAGCAGCCTTGGCATCGCTGTGATCGGCGCTGCCATCGCCCTGACCCTGTTCTTCATTGACAAGCGCATCATTGATGCAAAGAACGCTGTGGCCGCTGCCCCCGCTGCGGGTGCTGCTACCCCTGCCAACAGTGAGGAGGATTTCTTCTGATGGAAAAGAAAGTTGTCAGCGCAGAGGAAAATAAGATCCTCAAAAAGATGTTCTGGAACAGCCATCTGGTCTTTGCGAACTTCAACATGACCAAGATGGAAGCCAATGGTTTCACCATGACCATGGCCCCCGCCGTGGAGAGTATTTATGGCGACGATATCGAAGGCAAGAAGGCCGCTTATGCCCGCCATCAGTCCTTCTTCAATACCCACGCAGTCGCATTCAACTTTATCGCAGGTCTGTGCTACGCATTGGAAAAGGATTGCCACGACGGTAAAGTTCCCGGCGAGACCATTGATGCCATCAAGGCTTCTCTGATGGGCCCCACCGCCGGTATGTTCGACTCCATCTTCTTCAACTGCCTGCGTGTCATCGGTGCCGGTATCGCAATCGGTCTGTGCTCGCAGGGCAACATCCTCGGCACCTTCATCTTCATCCTGCTGTACGGTATTTCGCAGTCCCTGCTCAAATGGGTCCTGCTGAAACTGGGCTATACACTGGGCACCAGCTTCATCGACACCGTCTTTAACAGCGGCCTGATGAGCGTTGCGACCCGCTGTGCATCCATCCTCGGCCTGATGATGGTCGGTGCCATGACGGCAACCACCGTGGGCTTCCCCCTGAACTGGACGCTGAACATCGGCGAGACCTCCATCGTGGTCTCCGAGCTGTTTGATGCCATCTATCCGGGCATTCTGAGCTTGGCTCTGGTGCTGTTCATGATGTGGCGAATCAAGAAGGGCAACCGCCCCACACAGCTGATCATCGGTCTGCTGATCTTTGGTCTGCTGGGCGCATTCCTTGGAATCTTCTAAAAAAATCAGATCGCCTGATCCTGCAAGGGGTCCGCAGTCCGGCAGGAGTAAAACGCTTCCTGCCGGACTTTTTTGTAGAAGGAGAACGGATATGACATTGCAATACCTGATGATGTTGTATGGTGTCACCCTGGGCAAACGGCGCACTGCAAAGCAGAAATATCTTTTTGCCCAGCAGCTCAACGAGAGCCTACCGCCGCTGGGCTGGCCGGTGCGGGTTCAACAGAGGGAAGGACGGTTTTCCAAGATCGAAAACCTGATTGCCGGGGATCTGGCAAATGCAAAGGTCGTCATTGCGGTCCCCTTTGATACGCCGGCAAAGGCGCTGCGGCCCCAGAAATACTATCCGTTCCATCCGGACAAAAATGTTCAGCAGCGGGGGAGAGACCTTGCACTGCAATGCGTGCTGGAACTGCTCTGTTTCGGAGCGGCCTGCCTGATGTTCTGGTCCGGACGGGGAACCGGTGCCATGCTGCCCCGGACGCTGGCGGCACTGCTGCTGGCGGGGGTAGGTGTCTGGCTGCTGCTGCCCCATGCAAGCCCCTGCAACTTCAGCCGCTGTTCCGGTGCGGTCGCCACTGCCGTAAAGCTGGCGGAGGACCTGAGCGGTGAGGAGAACATCGCTTTTGCCTTCTGTGACCATGCAGTGGATAACTATGACGGCTTCCGGCTTCTGGCGCAGGAGATGCCAACTGCGGCAACTGTTCTGCTGCTGGACAATCTGACCAGCGGCCCGGCAGTGGCGCTGGCGCACGGCGAGTACCGGAAAGAGGCGGCGGAACAGCTGTGCAGTTTGCTGCCGGAGGATAAGGTCTATGACCGGAACTACCCGGAGGAACAGCGGCAGCGGAATCTGCTGGCGCTCTTTCCCAGAGGGATGATGCTCAGCTGTGGACGAGTGGAAAAAGGCGAATTTGTTGTGGAGAATACCTGCTGTGCACAGGACCATGTACTGGATCTGCCCCGGATGGAGCGGATGGAACGGGCGTTGGCCGATTTTGCAAAACAGGAAGCAAATAAGAAGGAGAACTGAATTATGAAACTGCATTCCAACCGCATTTATACGCCGAAAGGCCCCAAGGCAGGTGTGCTGACTGTGGAAGGCGGCAAGATCACTGCCTTTGCAGAAAATACGACCGACCCCGAAGCCATTGAATACGGCGACCAGCGGATCATCCCCGGCATTTTTGATACTCATAACCACGGCACCTGCGGTTATGATATCATGAATAAGAATGCCCCCCATGAAAAGCAGATCGCATCCGTGAAAGGTTATCTGAAGGGGCTGACAAGTCAGGGCACCGTGAACATCTTCCCGACGGTGTGCGACCCGGATTCCATCCGTGCGGTGGCAGAGGTGGCAAAAGAGGGTGATCAGGACGGTGCAACCATTCTGGGTATCCACAGCGAAGGCCCCTGGCTGAACCGCACCGGTGAAAAAGGCATCCGTACCGGCTGGCCGGAGGTAAGTATGGAGACGGCACATGCCATGGTGGAAGCCGGCGGCGGGTGGCTGCGTCTTGTGGCACTGGCACCGGAGATCCCCGGGATGGACCCCATCATCGAGTATTTCCTCTCGCAGGGCATCACAGTGGCAGCCGCCCACAGTGACAACAACTATAAGCAGGCCATGGCCGCCTATGCCAAGGGCATCAGTGTGGCGACCCATACCGGCAACGTCATGACCGATATGCATCACCGGGACATCGGCGGTCTGGGAGCAGCCCTGACCAATGAAAACGTTACCTGTGAGGTGATCTGCGACGGCCTGCACATCTGCGATGAGATGCTGGGCATCTACTTCAAGGTCAAGAGCACCGACAAATTCATGATGGTCAGTGACTGTACGGCTCTGTCCGGTGCACCGGTGGGCAAGTATGAGGGCATCTTTGAGGGGATGGCCCTGAATGTGACCCCGGAGGGCTTTGTTCTGACCGATACCGGCCGCCTGTGCGGTTCCAGCCAGCCGGTGCTGTTCGACATCGGAAATCTGGTGAACAATGTTGGCATCCCGCTGGAGACCTGCCTGAAGATGGCCTGCCTCAATCCCTGCATCAAGTATGGTTTTGCCGACCGCAAGGGTACCATTGAAGTGGGCAAGGACGCAGATCTGGTGGTCATCAGCGACGATTATCAGGCACAGGTCACCTACGCCGAGGGCCGGAAAGTCTATGACCGCAGCACCGAGGGCAAGATCTTCAATGCGGATTATCTGAACCGATAAGGACGAAGGAAACAGCTATGAGCAAGAAGTTGATCGTAGTAGCCGATGATTTCGGCTTCAGTGAGGCATACAACTATGGTGTCATCAAAGCCTATAAGGAGGGCGTGGTCTGCACCCTCTCGCTGATGAGCAACATGGCCGCCGTCCCCCATGCGGTGAAACTCTGGCAGAGCGAGTGCCCGGAGGTGCCGCTGGTCCAGCACACCAATTTTGTGCAGTACCGCCCCGTCAGCGCCCCGGAAAAGGTGCCCACGCTGGTAAACGAAGAGGGAATGTTCTACCGCAGCTATCTGTGGAAGAGCGAGAATCCCAATGATGCCAAATGCAAGGGCGAAGTTTACCCCAGCTATGAGGACCTGTATACCGAGACCATGGCCCAGCTGGACCGGCACAAAGAACTTGTGGGACATTATCCCCGGCATTTTGAGGGCCACAGCGCCATGACAAGGCCCATGGAGCAGGCGTTCCGGGATATCGGAAAGAAGCTGGGCATCCATAACATGGGCGATACGCTGGCCGAAGAACTGCCGATGAAACCGGCCTGCGAGCTGTTCAGTCTGGGCAACAGCAACGCAATGGAGATTCTGAACCGGGGCAGCCGCCCGGAGGACTGGCTGGAAGACCGCTTCGGCATCCTGAGCTCTCCCTACGAGTACAATATCCTACATTTCCATCCGGGTTATCTGGATCAGTACCTTCTGGACAATACTTCCCTGACCCTGCCCCGCTGCCGTGATCTGGCGACCCTGTGTGACCCGCAGGTTCGTCGCTGGCTGGATGAGCATGAGGTGGAACTGACCAACTTTGATGCCCTGTACGAATAACTGCGCCATTTCCAAGTGATACTTTATCATCCTCCATAGGAACGCCGCTGCACAGAATTGCGACCTGTGCGGCGGCGTTTTCTTAGTAATGGCCTAACCCTCTCAGCCAAAGTCTTTAACTGAGAGGGCCACCCCCCCACCCCCCGTCAAATCGCACTAAAAAATAGACTGCATTTGTTACAAATGATAAACTCATGGAAAACCCCTTGATTTTTATATAAGGGGGGTATAATAAAATGCAAAAGAGCACCCCCACAAAACAGAAGAATCGGCAAACCAGCTGGAAAGCTGCGACGCAAAGCTAAAGGGCCCAGACCGGGCAGCCAGCTGCACTTCCCCATAAGTACACCACAGCGTCACACCAGCCTTTCGGGGCAGGTGCGGCTCCTTTTTACATTTGCGGCGGGTGCAGGGAAAAGCGTTTGGGATACTTCATAAGGGAGGAAAAAGTTTATGAAACCAAAACGTGTAGTAAGTTTGCTGGTGGCGGGCTGTATGGCCGTCTCCATGGTGCCTGCTTCGGCGGTCACGGCGTTTGCGGAAACGGTGGGGAATACGTCTGCCTTGGCTGTGCTGGCACAAAATGCAGCAACAAGCGGCCCTTGCGGTGCAGAAGATCAGACGGAAAGTGTTTCTTGGGAAGTGGAACAAAACAATACGGCTGCGGAGAATCCTACACATACACTGAGCATCGAAGGTTCAGGTGCAATGGCGGATTACAATGCAATCACAGATGATGGAACAGTTGAAGATGACGGAACGGCTAAGAATTATACAATCATAACCCCGCGTGAAAACGCGGGGTTATGATTTGTCCATTTTTCGTGGATGCCCCAAGCGGCTAGATATCCGTAGCAACTCCGAGTTTTCGACTTCTCACGCTTTATCGAAAATTTGGAGGTCACACATGAGTTTTGATCCGAATGCTATTGGTAACCGTATTTTTACTTTGCGTACAAATGCGAAGTTATCGCAGGAAAAACTTGCTGAAAAACTTGGTGTTTCCCATCACCACCTGGGCGATCTTGAAAGGGGAAGCTCCAATGGCTCTGTAAAAATCCTGATCGATATTGCAGAATACTTCCATGTCAGTATGGATTATCTTCTTTTGGGTCGAGATCCTTCTAGGAATCAGTTTCAAAATGAACTGCAAGCCGCTATAGATCATCTTGAAAAAATCAAAGGTCTTTTATAATCACTTCAACAAGAAACGCTCCTGCCAGTTTTACACCGACAAGAGCGTTTCTTGTGTTATTCAAAAATATCGGCAAGGGTAAGCAGCTGTACTTCTCCGCGTTCCTGTGCCTGAAGTAGTCCGTCCGTAAATCCGCCTTTCGAGAAAATGTAGTAGTGGTAGTTTGTTCCTTTCCCAAAGACTGCTGCATATTCCCGAATCAGTTCCAGTTCGTCCAAACCGATTCTTTCATTGCGGTATTTGCAGGAGCCGATGATATAGTCATTGCCCTCAACCGACGTACCGACAATATCGATTTGTATCTGCTTTTTCTTTTTGGGGTCAGTTCCCCACCACTGCCCAATCTCACTCAACTCGATAGGAAGATCATTCGCATAATAGAGCAAGTAGTCTTGGCACATCTTCTCAAAAATCAGACCCATATAGTCTGGAAAATACTGCTTCACCGCATAGGGGTAGGTCTTTGCGATCCGCCCCGAATCAATGGCACTTGCATTGACCGGCACAAAACGGTACCAAAAACGAAAAAAATTGTCCGCCAGAAGATAGATTGTTTTTTTGCCCGGTTTCTCTGTGATCGGCGTTTCCTTTTTGACGATTCCAAGGTCTATCAACGTTTTGAGGTACTTCGCCACCACAGAGTTTTCTTCACCAACTTTCGTGGTGATATCATTCAGGCGAGAAGCCCCCTCTGCAATTGCTTTGATGATTGCATTATAAATTGCCGGCTCACGCAGCTCCTGCTTTAACAGGTTGGCCGGTTCCTCATAGAGGTAGCTGGAACGGTCAAACAAGTTTTCCATCAGTGCCTCATCTACGCTGTCCCGAACATCCAATTTGTTGATATAATGCGGAACGCCGCCTGTGATGCCATAAATCAGGGCGTTATCTTCCTCGGACAGATTCGGATGGAATACCGCTGTTTCCTTGTAATCCAGCGGCATGATCTTGAATTGCGCTGTTCTGCGCCCATACAGAGGGCTTTCTTTGCCCAAGACCTGACTTTCCATAAAACTCATGGACGAGCCACACAGGATCAGGTACATCTGGGACTCTGTCCATTTATGATCGATGATATGCTGAAGCATTGCAGAAATGGCTGGTTTAGCCTTTGCAAGATAAGGGTACTCATCAATCACAAATACGATCCGCTGCTCCTTGGAGAGAGCTGTCAGTTCGTCCAATGCTGCATCGTAGGTTGTAAATTCCGGAGATGATTCTGCATTGGGTCGTTCAAAACTCATGATTGCCTTGGACAAGGCTTCCAGATTTTCTTTTCCGGTCGTATTCAAGGCAGAGAAGAAAATGGTCGGTTTGTCCTTGCAGAATTCATTGATCAGCGCAGTTTTTCCAACACGGCGTCTGCCGTAAATGACAACGCATTCAAACTTTCCATTCTCATATCGTTTGTTTAACTTCCGAAGTTCCTCATCGCGGCAGTAAAATCGGCTCATTTTGTTCCCTCCCCAAAGTGTATTCATCGAATTTATATACTCGTAAGTTAGTTTCTTACGAGTATAATACTTCATTTCTTACATAAAGTCAAGAAATATATTTTTGACGGCCCATCGAGAAACAGGAACGTTCCTTCCTATTTTCCTCAAAAATTGTGAACTCTGAGTTCCTGTTCATTTCGTTCCGCATCGGTTACAATACAGCCATAGCCTCGGCAAGCGTTCAAAGCAGCCCTCAAGCTATCCCGGCCCTCTTCACCGACCCCGCGTGCGGCCATGTGCTGCGGGCGAAAGGCTTCGTACAGGACGAGAACGGCTGGGTGGAGCTGAACGCCACCGCCGACGGCCTGACGGCAAACGCTATCCCCAAGGGGCAGGAAGTGCTCATCGTGATCGGGGAGGGGCTGGAGAAAGAACGGATTGAGGTGAGATTAAAGGGGTAAGGCGGATCCCCCGTATATTGTTGTATCTTTCCATAAATAGTTTGTCTCCCGCCCAAAGTAGGCGTATAATAGGGGAAAAGAAACGCTAAAGGAGAATCCCCTATGAACGGCACCGCATTGCGCAAACCGACTGCCCGGCGGGTGGTGGGCATGGTGGCGGGCATCGTCATCATCGCCCTTGGCATTGCGCTTTTCAAGCAGTCCCACCTCGGCAACGACTCCATCAGCGCCCTGAACATGCGGCTGGCGGAGCTGCTCGGCATCTCGCTGGGCACCCAGAACCTGTGCACGAACATCCTGTTTTTCCTGCTGGAATTCTGGTTCGGGCGCAAGTACATCGGCCTTGGCACCTTCGTCAACGGCATCTGCATCGGGTACATCGTCACGGCGTTCTATGACCCCATTCACGCCCACTTCGGCGACGCGCCGTCGCTGGCGGTGCAGTTGGCGTGGGTCATCGCGGCGGTGCTGGTCACGGCGCTGGGCGCTTCGCTCTACCAGACCGCCGACCTCGGCATCGCGCCCTACGATTACCTTTCCCTCGGTCTGCGGGACTACACACCCTGCCCGTACTTCGGGTGCCGCATCTTCACCGATGCGCTCAGCGCCCTGCTGTGCTGGCTGCTGGGTGGCCTTGTGGGCCTTGGCACCTTGATCTGTGCGTTCTGCCTTGGGCCCTTCATCCAGTTCTTCGATCGGACGTTCTCCCAGAAGGTGCTGCAATACAAACCGAACAATTGAGAAACCCCGCGGCGTCAAATCATACGCTGCGGGGGTCTTTTTTATTGCTGCCGTTAAGCAGAAAATGAAAATGAAGGAGATTTATCTTTCAAAACCGCCTGTGGACTGCTGCGGCGATGGGGAGCCATAACAAACCCATCAGACAGGCTTTGGAAGAAGTAAATTTTTCGAATCTGCTTGTAGAAAACGGAGGTTTATGGTAGCATGAAATCAAAGAAAAACAGGAGGGCTTACACATGGTTTTACTGGTTGTGGATACACAGAAAGGTATCGTGGATGAACGCCTGTATGCGTTTGAAAAGTTTGTCAGCAACATCAGGGAATTGATCCGGACTGCCCGCGAACAGGGAATCGAGGTCGTCTATGTCCAGCATGACGATGGGCCCGGTACAGGCTTTTCCATCGGGGACGATGAATTCGAGGTCTATTCCGGGTTTGCACCGCTGCTGACTGAAAAACGGTTCGTCAAAACCGTATGCAGTGCGTTCAAAAAAGAAAGCGGTCTGCTGGAATATCTGACGGAAAAGGGCGAAAAAGATGTGATGGTCTGCGGCATCATGACCGACTTCTGCATCAATGCAACGGTGGAGGCGGGCTTTGAGCATGGCCTGCACATGATCGTTCCTGCCTATGCAAATTCCACGCAGGACAACGAGTACATGACAGGGGAGCAGAGCTACCACTATTACAATGAATTCCTCTGGCCGGACCGCTATGCCGATTGTGTGCCCATGGACAAGGCGCTGGAGCTGCTCAAAAAGTGAGGTGTTTACAATGATTTCTGAAAAAGTAAAAAATCAGATTCAAGTGGTGCAGGGTGATATTACCAAACTGGACTGTGACGGCATCGTGAATGCGGCCAATCGCAGTCTGCTGGGCGGCGGCGGTGTGGATGGTGCCATCCACCGGGCAGCAGGGCCGGAATTGTTGGCGGAGTGTCGTACGCTGCACGGCTGCCGCACCGGAGAAGCAAAAATCACTAAGGGCTACCGGTTGAAAGCAAAGTATATCATTCATACGGTAGGCCCGATATATTCCGGCACAGCAGAGGATGCTGCACAGCTTACATATGTACAGAATGGTATATTAGCTGCTATCCTTCTTAACTCAGGTGCCTGCGATTTCGTAGTAACAGGCTGCGGTACTGGTGAGGGTGCTATGCTTGCTCTTAACTCATTCCCTAACGTTCTTTGCGGACACGTTGTTGACCCTTCAGATGCTTATATGTTTATGCAGATTAACGATGGTAACGCTATCGCTCTTCCATTCGCTAAGGGCTTTGGCTGGGGTGCTGAATTAAATCTTACATACATTTTCGACAAGTTATTTGAAGGAGAACCAGGTGGCGGTTATCCTAAGGAAAGAGTTGTTCCAGAACAGAGAAATAAGAAAATTCTTGACGAGGTAAGAAAGGTTACTGTTAATCAGGACCTTATAAGTGTTCTTAAGAACCTTGACCAGGATCTTGTTAAGGGTGCTGTTGCTGGTGAAAAGTTCAAGGAACTCTTCTTTGCTAACTGCAAGGATGAGAAGATTGCTGAATATGTTAAGACTCTCAGATAATTAATTCTGCATTGTACTTAAAAAGG